>Ga0123352_10004373_pt1 | contig 20794 bp, 15 predicted proteins | sample TergutLab28metaG_FD_89700 | JGI IMG/M metagenome (GOLD analysis project Ga0123352, IMG submission 89700) | Labiotermes labralis P1 segment gut microbial communities from Petit-Saut dam, French Guiana - Lab288 P1 | ecosystem: Host-associated > Arthropoda: Insects > Digestive system > Gut ...
AGACTAAACACAACACTCAACACTAACTAAACACAAAACTCACCCCTAACTAAACACAACATTCAGCCCAAACTAAACACAAAACTCAGCCCAAACTGAACATAAAACTCAGCCCTAACTAAACACAACATTCAGCCCAAACTAAACAAAAAACTCAGCCCTAATTAAACACAAAACTCAACCCAAACTAAACACAAAACTTAGCCCTAACTAAACACAACACTCAGTCCTAACTAAGCAAAACACTCAGCCCTAACTAAACACAAAACTCAGTCCAGACTAAACACAACATTCAACACTAACTAAACACAAAACTCACCCCTAACTAAACACAACATTCAGCCCAAACTAAACACAAAACTCAGCCCAAACTGAACTTAAAACTCAGCCCTAACTAAACACAACATTCAGCCCAAACTAAACAAAAAACTCAGCCATAACTAAACACAAAACTCAGACCAAACTAAACACAAAACGCAGCCCAAACCAAACACAATATTCAGCCCAAACTAAACAAAAAACTCAGCCCTAATTAAACACAAAACTCAACCCAAACTAAACACAAAACTTAGCCCTAACTAAACACAAAACTCAGCCCTAACTAAACACAAAACTCAGCCCTAACTAAACACAACGCTCAGCCCAAACTAAACAAAACATTCAGCCCAAACTAAACACAAAACTCAGCCAAAACTAAACATAAAGCTCAGCCCTAACTAAACACAACATTCAGCCCAAACTAAACAAAAAACTCAGACCTAACTAAACACAAAACTCAGCCCAAACTAAACACAAAACTCAGCCCTAACTAAACACAACGCTCAGCCCTAACTAAACACAATACTCAGCCCTAACTCAACACAAAACTCAGCCCTAACTAAACACAACGCTCAGCCCTAACCAAACACAATACTCAGCCCTAACTCAACACAAAACGCATCCTTAACTGATTACAATACACAACACTAACTTAAAGAAGGGAATTGCATCTTCTGAAGACTAAACATAATGTAAATAGTTAACTTCCTATTATACAGAAAATACGAAGTCTCTATTACAAAACAATAGGTTGCTGCTGTGTAAGGAACTTACCATTATTTTTTCTGACAATGAGATGAAACACAAGGGAATATATGCACCATATAGACTAAATGCACAACACTTAAGGCTTAAGCTCGTGGTGTACAGTGCTGTTTAAATGTTCTGAAGGGCGTTGGGGATATCGAGAGTTCAGCTTTAGGAAATACAGCAAAAAATATAGACAAGGAATTAACACCTTCTAGATAAGTCACGTGACCTGATATGGAAAAGCGGGTTAGAGCATGGAAATGATTATCTATTAGGCCCACTTTTGTACAACGACCTTCTGATTGATCACGTGTCCACGATGAAATGGAAGATGAAACCTGGTGGGTTGTCAGGCAACAGAGCGAGAAGCGATGACGTCAGTGTGACACGACCTTTGTTCTTTAGGAAGAACGTTAAATGGGGCTCTTTGTAAAATATGAATTTGATACAACATGATACTTTGGTCCGTCAAACAGATAATTATTTTCACATACTCCCTAACACAGACATTATTGTAGATTAACCTTCCTCAGTAAACAGGAGAGGAAAGGTCTAACGAATTTTGTGCCAGAAAGCAGCTATAAAAATTCGAGTCACAGAGCAACGCAGCTAACTGGGTAAAAAAGAACGCATCTTTAAGTTGTTTAATTGCACACTATATCCAGAAGTGTTTAAAAGGTAGCTGTAGTATGTATAGGCTATGTTACGTGATCGGAGATGGGTTAGGCGAGCCGGTGTTGTGATTGGTATATGTGTTGGGAGAACGAGAAATCACGTTTCGACTACCGGCGAGGGCTAGAGGCTCCCCTCATCCGCAGTGTGTCCAGATAGAGCCTGGGACCCACCCTACATCCTAACAACTAGGTGCCCGGAACGCTCTCGGCGAAGATGAGCATTTACGTCATTCCAGTGCCGAATATAGGCATCACTGGAGAGACTTGCACAGGGAAATATCAGCTTTCATTGCCTGTTATTTATCTCTAATAATATTATGTATGAAGAATATTTTTAGAAGAGTTACAATACTAGCGAAAAACTTCGTCATGCTTCTCCGTCCTCTTGACCCCTTGTATCAGCGCGGCCGCTACTGGATATATACGTATTTCCGTGAAATTCGATAATGGGGATTATTATATAAATCTGTCTAAAAATCCAAATGCCTATACAACTGGGCAAAATTATAAGCAATTTTACATGAAGACCTAATTACATTTTATTGTTTCCGGCGACAGTAAGTCGCAATGAAAGCGCTCTCTTTACCTGATATGGTATTAGGCTGTTAGGATAGCTAAGGAGGTATAAACATTACGCGAACGCGCAACATTGTTACTTTTACGCCCAGTGTTCACCCTTTTTGTAAAAGTGATAGAATTTTTATATATGTGAGTTTCGTGTATAGCAAATTTTATATTGGGTAAAAAATTTGCTTTGCAACATTTAGCCTGTACCCTTCAGGAGAAACTAACTCCAAATGACACATAATTATGACGTGCCGTGAGGCCGGAGGGGTGGAAAGTGGGGAAGAAAAATATGCGAATATGAAGTTACGTCTTTGGAAACCAAACCATTAGAGAGAAGTGCTAGAAGTTGACATTAATTCATGTTAAAGGTAAGGTTGGAAAGCAAAGCCCCGTATTGATCTGGTAGTAGATATAAAGAAAACACATCAGACTAACACAACATTTTACTATTAAACAGGGTGGTGCAGAGCCGACTGGCACTTTTTGCAACATGATAAGGTTTCACACTCCAAGATAGAGATGAAATGAAACATTTATAGGCACTAAGCAAACAATTCATTACTTATTTTTTACTTTAGACAGATAGACAAGACTGACTGACACAGACAGACAGAGAGACAGACAGACAGACAGACAGATATATATACCGCAACCAAATGTGTTGAAGCGCCGTTTACTCTTCAATTGAGTCCATCTTTTTGAATCTCTCTCTCTCTCTCTCTCTCTCTCTATATATATATATATATAGCTATATCGATAGATCGATAACATCCTGAAGATTCGCTCCTTCATTGGCAGCACATTGTCTTAAAGGCTCCACACAGCTTTCAAAGACTAGGGCCAACAGCTCTTGATTTACGTTCGCAATTTCATCCCGAATAACACACACCAGCTTCTGTGTTATGATTGGGCGATTTCTGTATAGGCATTCTTTTAAGCACACCGATAAGAAGAAAACCAGGACCATGAGGTCCGACGACCCTACAGGCCATGGGACAACCGATACATGAAAATATTCATCGTCGCCCATTGATAGGCTACATCCTCCACCGATCCGTTGTCACTGAACAGGTGTTGAAGTGGCATGACCTTATCTCTTATACGGTGCGCAGACTTTGCCCCCTAACACTAATCGTAGGGCAATAGTGTGAACTGTAATGTGTCAGTCGACTTTGCGCCACCCTATACTATAAACGTTATTTTGACTACATGTTTCGGCTTAATTACAAACCATCACAGACTCCCCTCGTAATAGTGTAAAAACAATGTTTTGAGTTAGACTGCCAACCTGTCACATTTAGTCCTTAAACACACAGTGGAACGTATCAAATTGAGATTTCTTGAAGATCGTCTAATGGCGGGCTGTTGTGGAGACGATAATGAATCTTGATTTCCCAAACCATAAATTTCCGAATATTTGTTTAAAAAACTGCCATTTGATTCTCTCCTGAGACTAACCCAGCCAGCAATCTCGTATTTGCTTAAAATGAAGTTCGTAATAAAAAGGTTAAGTTTCCCTGTCCACATCCTGAAGACATATAAGGAAGCGGAGGTTTAGCTCCACTCATTCTTAACCTTACCGCTAGGTAGAAGTGAGTGGTTAATGTCAGGCCCATGCTGATTTACCGTCTGGGAAGAATCCCGGTACCCATTAAATAGTAGGTTGCGGCGGTCCCAAAACAGGCCTGTACGTTCTGAAGAAGTAAAGATTTCTTGCCCACCGGGATTCAAGCCCCGGACCGTCCAGTCCGTAGTTTTAATTTTAATCAGTTAAAGCCTAATGTGGACACTTGCCTATGCCTGGTCCACGGTTGCAGATCAAAAATATGTCTCAACCCTTTAAAACACAATATTTATTGTTTGCTGTATGCACCACTTTACATTTTACAATGTATGTTTGGGTTTTGTATAATTCTTTGTATAAAAAGCAATTATTTGTCTATGCAAGAGTAACAAATTGATGTCTGTAATACAGAAATAATATATTTTCTGTGACATATAAACTGGCATTTAAATAGTACTGCTACATATGTAGAGTTTAGGCAGAAAAGGAAAGAGTAGGGATATCGTTGTGGTGCAGTCAGTAGGCTACATGCTGGAATATCCTGGATTCGTTTACCAGCGGGGTCAAGACATTGCTTCAAAATGTCCAGATCCCTACCGGAGTCCACCCAGTTTCTTATTCACTGACTACAAGGCAATCTTTCTCCATGCGTAAAAGAGCCGGGGATGCATTTGACAGTTTACTTCCTCCTAGTGTCGAAGTTAAAATATGAATGGAGATACTCAATTATTACACCAACCACTGCACATATATAACATTTATAAAATTTACACATTAAAGCATTACAACATTAAAAACGTTCCGACATGTTTCGGTCCTAAGACCATCATCAGGGAGCTATATATTCCTTGCTAAAGTCACACCAGAAATAGTCACAGATTAATTTCGTTGTACAAGTTGGGTGTTGTGTAATGTTATGTTGCGAAGAATGCCATGCTACGGATGTGCATTCTGTGCTTCGTTGCAATGCAACGTTGTGCCGTTGTCACGAAATCTGAGAACCTTAACTTCCTGGAACCCTCTGGGCCCCTCCAGGCCTGTAACGGGACTTCTTTACCTTTACCTGTTATTATAGCTGAAGAGTTGGATGGGCACCGTCATGAAGACCGAGTATCGCGACGCTAGGAACACTTCAAATACGCACACGATCCTTCGAGCAGAATTCTTGAGAAACTGACAGTAGCTGCTTTGGTCAAGACAGCTGTCGATTTCTGTGGAATTCCGATGTGCCTTACCCTATTAAGAAGGACCCTCCACTGGTACGTGGTCCAGATGAATTCGGTTCAAACCCTGTTTTTCTGACTTTTTAAGATCCATGTTAATTTTATCGCCTAATTTACGTCTAGATTCCGAAGTGATGTATTCCTTGCAGTTTCATATACTGAATTTTTATATGCGTTTAGATTAAACAGTAACGCTTATGTGCATGTAGAGAGAGTTAAGCTGAAAACAGAATACAGTCGTTCGACAGTTCTATTTGCCTTGTATTTCCTCATTTAATAATATACAACATATATGTATGTAACTTGCGCGTGTTTAGACTGCTTGCTTCATATGCCCTACTAGAGCTCCCAGATACAGTATATTTGACACCTAATTAACATATTATTAAAAACTTTAAGTTATTTTCTAGAAACTGCTGATAATTCGATTTTGACGTGTACTTAAGCTCGTCTTTGGTGTGTGGGTAGCTACTATACTCGTTGTCTTCCATATTTCCCGTAGCTAATAGTCACATGGCATTCGAGCAGGCCACAAAGGACTACTAATTGTTCGATCCAAAAACATTTCTTAAGGAAGTATAGGATGTCCGATCATCTTGCTGTGTTAACCCCGTACTATGTCTTCTCATTACTGAAATTAAAAAAAAATGATGCGGGATTTTTTTCAGTATATTTTATGAAATTTATTACTTCCGAAAAAAGAGATGGCTACGATATTCTTGTAGCACTGATGGCGCAACATACCAAACTGTGACGTCAAGTAACGGCAGCTTGTGTTCATTTTATGTATGTACCATACATTTGTATATAGATTTTATTCAAACAACAATGCACAATGCGTATGTTTTATTTTAACAATATTTATATTATAATTAAAATTACACGTTTCGATACATTTGGTTCATCCTCAGGGAGTACCAAAGTTGTACATCGCTAAAGTTACGTACTTTCCATATTATTAAAATTTAATTAAAGATTATCAAATTAAAATATTTATATGGTTTTTGTTGTTGTTGATGTAATGTAGTCTATGATTTCGCAATATAATTTGTTTCAGCAGTATGTTTACGTGGCAGTATATACATCTGGCTATTCCTGTGTTGATGTTGCCTTTGTGCCGGGGTGGTGAGCACCTTGTTTGTTTATCTGGGATCGTCTACCTACCAGTGTCTTCGGTTTCTGTGTTTACGTGGCCATTAGGATAAGCCGTTCTTCAACTGTAGAACAAATTGTGACATGATCTAATTAATCACTGCACACAGTTTCACGGAGCCAGTTACGAAACCGTATCCTCGTCACACGGTCTATTTCCTGGGAGCATTTACACAACCTTAAATTTATTTGGTTACAACGAAAAAAAAATTGTGGCTTCTTGTACTGATGACATAGACACACCCGTCTCCTTTGATAGCCGTCTTAAAGATTCTAATGGAACTCTTTCTAATCCTTCCCCAATATAACCAACATTTGTCCTAAAAGAACACGCACTGTTTAACCTCGCTTCTTATTCAACAATAGACCCATTTTTCGAAATGTATTCACAATATGATGTAATGTTGATTTAGAAGGAACTGAAACACCGGAAAACCTTATTCTAAATTTCCCAGGACAGTTTTAGTACGATTGCTTCCTTATATAGGTTTCCACAATCAAAATCCTATTACATACAGCCGATGAAACTGGATTTGTGACGTCAGATAATGAAATGTACTCTAAAGCGGCGATAGGACTGGCGGTGTTTGAGTAATTCAGCAGCCATGAGATTTGCCACGTGTTTGGTACAGAATTTCAATTGGGCATCTTTTATAAAGGAAATACTGTCGCTTTGCACATCATGCAGGATTATAGGAAATTAGTTCTAGTCGTTCCTAGTCTCGGTGTTAGTTTCACGACCCGGCCGTTCTACTTCCAGGGAATTGTCCCAGATTCCTATTGAATAGGAGGCTGGTTGGATTTCAGAGCCAGTGTAAACCCTTCGGAACAGTAACCGTTCTTGCTTCTGATGTCAATCATACCATACACCCATTGTCATCCGCCCCGTAGGCTAGTTATTACATCACTATATTACGGGTCTTCAGTAGATTGCCTATATAGGATCACGCCTTTTTATACATTTGTATTCCAAATATTAAATGAACTTACAGGAATATGCTACGGAAATGGAAAAAAAAAGCTGTGAAACCGATAGATAGGTATGACGCTATTCCCATTTCATCTAGTTCCCTCCGTATTTTCCCTCGCACAGCAGAGATCATTATATTTTTTTTTTATTTCTGCCAATCCTTTCGGTATTCTCGCAGCCCACCACATTACTCTTTGTTCTGGAGTGACATCTGTCATGGGGTGTTATAGGACCCTTTTTCATTTGCACTGTGACCTGAACCACCTGATCAATGAAGTTTCTGCCCCTGGAAATCCCGTTCATTCCGACAGCACTCCTTTTTTTCTGTAGTTCGTGAAGCCAAACTGTCCGACACAAGAGGAAGCGCAGTGTCCGAACTCGTGAGTTAAAGGACAACCAGATTTTCGGGTTTGTGCAGTAATTGGGAAAACCGAGGAGTGGCGCGTGTGAGATCGGACAGTTGCATGTTCAAGTGGGTTTATGTTAAACATTTATTGCGAACCATTTCCTTTAATGTTTGCATTCAGTGTTTCATTGATCTGCTGACTCTGCTAACCCTGTCGCCTAATCCACTTCCATGAGGCAGTTAGCGCCACTCCAAAAATTCCCGGCGGTTTATGGAAACCGTAATTTCGTTAGTGCTTCAAAAGCCCAAACTTGTCCCTATCCTGAGCCGGATAAATCCACTCTACGCTCTCCCATCATATTCCTTTTAAGACAAATTTCAATACTGTCTTCAATATAGGCCTAAGCATTTGAATTTAATAACTCTCCAACAAGATACGACTTATTCAGTTTATTACATTTCTGTAGGCAGCTCTATATGCTTCGGATGTCGGCACCCATCATCAGGAGCTTGTAAAACTGTAATTACAGCTTCTGGAATTGATTAACCGGATCTACTACCATCCGCTCTCGTTGTTGAGTTGGAACGGATTCACGTGTATCGTACAGTAGGTATTACCTACCGGACGATACATGTGAATCAGTTCCAACTCAACAACGAGAGCGGATGGTAGTAGATCCGGTTAATCAATACCAGGAGCTCTAATTACAGTTGTACGAGCTCCTGATGATGGGTGTCAACACCCGAAACACGTAGAGCTGCCTACAGAAATGTAATAAACTGAATAAGTCGCATCTTGTTGGACAATTATTAAATTCTATTCACGATGCACGGACCCATGTATGTAAAAAAAGGCCCAAGCATATCAAATTGTCTCGTTGTTTCATTTTTCTTCATCAAAATCTCCTATCTGTTTCTCATTTTCCTCATATGTGATACCTGCACCCTGCCCTACCCATATACCCGTATTTTCTTCGAGTGAATGGCCTGAAACGTAGTGGATAGGGTTACCATTTATGCATCTGTTTTTATAAAATCTAGCTGAAATAACTTTAAAACATAGTAGGTCTATGTGATATTCTATCCATGCAGCACGACCAAATTTTCCATATAAGGCCATTATTTTATCTGACAACTGTTGCCTATTGATGTCCGTCTACTCGGCAAATTATAAAGTTTCGATTTGAAAGTAGCGACGTGTTTGTCTGATGTTTCGCGTGTATGCTAGACTACAGAAAATGTTACCAGCACGTATATTATATATGGCGAATAAAACTCTTGGAGTAAATACAATACATTGAACTAAATCCCGTAGGTCCCATTGCATAGCTAGCACCCCTGTATTTGGCGCCACGCGAAACAACGTGACTGAAGTGTGATGCGTGGTTCAATTACAAGAATATCCGCCTGTTATTAAAATCATATTGCCTGTTGAAGACTTAAAGAATGACATTTATGGAGTGTTTCAAAACAGCTTTGTTATGAAGAGTTTAGACTTTCTGTATGAGCGTCTCGATGTTTGATGTATGCCTTACATTTGTTTCTCTTTAAACAGTACTGGCAGTCCAGCTGATGGATTTGCTTCTTATGTACTGCTGCAGTCCCAGCAGGACCGAGAAGGGCAACTGCCAGTAAGCCGGTAAGCGCCATAGATCGCTGTAGTGTCTGTTGACATGGGAACAGTAGTGTGTCTGCCCACAACGGAAAACATTGGTCGCTTCTGCGGGCATGCCGTTGACTGCTTCCCGTCTCACTTCCAGTGCCGAACAACAGGAAGCTCACCTGGCGAAAACCTTGCTTCATTCACCACACAGTGTGAGTTCCTTCATAAAGTTTACAAGCAATACATCAGTGAAATGATTGAATGTTCACTGCTTGCTTCATGTTTATCGAATGATGCGACGTTTTAGTGTTTTGTCCGGCTACGGCTGTTGGCCTAAAGACCGACCATCCAAAAGTCATGTCACCATAATTTATTGTAGACACGCCAAGAAAAGTCGTGGAAGCTGGGCAGAGGTTTAGAAAGGATCTGTACGTTGTACACCCGCTCTTACCTTAAGCTGGTTTGTCGCACGCCCTTTGGCTTTAATGTCCTTTACCAATTCACACCACTTATTAGTTTTCGCTCTCACATTTTTGGTTTGACACCTCTTTGGTTGGCTGCGTTTTAATAGGCGGGGCCCTCATTTCTGAAGAGAATATCTTTTTCAATTTACGCCTTTTAGAATGACGCCCACTTTTTCAGGAAAGCAATTGGGACGTAAAACAAGGGCTGGGTGTATACCGAAATGACACATGTATTATGCTTTCCTTACAGAAAGCTTTCAGTGCCAGCTTAGTGTATAAGCACTTAGTTTCCATCCTGTCCCGCTTACACGCAATTCGCTCCTGCTCGTGGCAAACGCATAATAGATTAATCAATTAATTAATTATTGTTCACATGTAATTGGCTACAATATTCTATTTCGTACGCTGTGGAGTAGTTTTTGGTTGGTTTATTTGAAAATGCTGTTGGCTATCACAGAAATAATGGCGATAACGCTTTTACAACGCACCGACTTTAGCTCCTTGAACGATGTATGACAAATATGAGAGTTCTTTTACGTAGATATTCCTCTAGAATGTAGAGTAAAATGATGGTAGCCTTACGAACTTTGTCTTTAATTGAAGGTCTGATGCTTGCAGCTGATGAACCACTGGAAATAGGCAAGTGAAATTTGATACGGACAGGTGTTTTGTAGTCCTTTATACAAGGTAGGGAGAGAGTAATGCTTACAGCTTTGGATAGTGACATAATGGCTATTCAGGTTCTTGAAGTTAATATCATTATCATGAATAAATGTTGTAGGTTTAGAGCTTTAAGTCCTGTCCTTTGGAATTCATACATTTTCAGACGATCCTGTTCTCTCCATTTTCCTCTTGGAAGGCCTGTATCCTATTATCTCCATTTTCCCCTTGGAAGGCCTGTATCCTGTTCTCTCCATTTACCCCTTGTAAGGCCTGTGTCATATTCTCTCCCATTTTCCCCTTGGAAGGCCTGTATCCTATTCTCTCCATTTTCCTCTTGGAAGGCCTGTATCCTGTTCTCTCCATTTTCCCCTTGGAAGGCCTGTATCATATTCTCTCCATTTTCTCCTTGGAAGGCCTGTATCCTGTTCTCTCCAGTTTCCCCTTGGAAGGCCTGTATCCTGTTCTCTCCATTTTCCCCTTGGAAGGCCTGTATCCTATTCTCTCCCATTTTCCCCTTGGAAGGCCTGTATCCTGTTCTGTCCATTTTCTTCTTGGAAGGCCTGTATCCCTTTATCTATGGGTTTGGCTCTGTAGTGTTAGTTTATTTAAGGCGTTGTTTTCCATTTTATTTACAAGCTGAAGCCAATTTATCTGATCTCGTCTACTATATTTTCTTGATTTAATTTTTCCCTTATTTCAACATTTTTTTTATCCCGTGTTGTATGGCCTGGGAGTGTTCTTAGAACGCGCGTGACTTAATCACCACATTTAAATTATAAGGAATCTACACACGAGTAGTCAGTTCTTCATATTATGACTGAAGAAAAATAGCAGTTATTGTAGTTATGCTGTTTGAACTGCATTACAAATGTACGCAAAACGAAAGTAAATTACATTAATTTAGTCCTTGTTTAAATTTTGATATACGGTACATAATGAAATGCATTCTTAAACCCTGTGTACTGCCTTTGTTTATGTTACACATTATGGCACTTACGCATGCAAGTTGTGTGTTTAATTAAAATGTTCATGAATAATTAATAGCAGAATTTAGTTTTTAAAACTGTTGATTGCTTTTCTTGAGTTTCCACTTATGACAATTTATTTATATCTCCGTTCCTAGGAAACATGTGTAAAGTTTTCGCAACTTACCTCTAACGAATGGAGATCTTGCTTTTGTAGTATTTGCAAATAAATGAGAGTAATTTCATATTTTAACGAAACTAAACACTGTATCAACTTATTTAATTCTTATCGATATCGAACACGTTTTCCGCTTATCATAGGTATCGAACTATCAACATTAAGACTAACTTACATAGCAAATAGAGTGTTGACAGCTGCGATTCGACAAGTTTACTTAAGTTACAAGTCAGCTCAGGATGGAAGGGATTTATTCTGCATTGTTTTAACCGGGTTGTGCCGAAGTATCATACATGTTGTAAATTCGAAATATATCATAAATTTGTGCAGAACCGCTATATATCTACACAAATTTAAGTGGAACATTTCTAGTTTTTTTACATGTTATTTTCACCTACTTGTGACTGAACAACTAGCAAATTTTTTTTCATAAATAGCTCAGTGAATAACGGCTGTATTCTACTGGCTCCGATACACCGCGCAGCATCAGCACAGGGACCCGACTGATTTTGGATTGAGACACGCAACAGGGACCTGAACATCTAGTGCAACAAAACAGAAGTTGTCTCTTCCAACCACAACAATATTAATTTTAATTTTTATAAATCACCTTTACTATTTAAGAAATTTATTAATCATATCTTAAGCAGATGATTTTAAAACTCTACAAGTTGTACCTTTTGTACATAATTTACATCAACAAGGGAGCCTACTACAGAATGTGGAACCTTACAAATAATAGCTTATCATTGGCAAGTGGTTTTAAGCTGGCATATTGTGCTCCCTAAGGATGGTAAATTGTATCGAAACATGTAGTAGCTGCGTTTTTAATATTCATATCAATTTTACTCTGTTCATTTTGTTGGTACAAAAAATTGAAAGCATTTATAAAAAAACACGGAATGGACAACTTTAAAAATTCGTGTTATTTTATTTGTATATTTATTTGCTGTTTCCTTCTGCACTTTTCCTCTAAATACAAGAAGGGAGATTAATTTTTTATCCCTTGCACACTTGTCGCTTTGAGCTATGCCAGCAGATCCTGACAGCTGCTTAAATTCATTTAACTTTTCGAGTTCAGGTTTCCTCCATCCACTCTCGTCTAATGAGTCACGTACAGAAGACCCGTGGAAACTTGATACGTTTGTGCTAATTACTTCAGACTAATTATCTGCACCCGTGGGAAGAATTACTCATGTTCAGAAATGTTTATAGGAACAACAGAGAAATTGCATTCTTACGTTATCAAAGTTGATCCAGTGTCCTAGTTCGGAGTTTCTCCACCAGTGGGAGGCAATAAAATTGTGGGATTTGACGTTTCGTTGAGCGGGTTGTAAGGTCTATTAACCCTCTAAATACTAAACGCAGACTGCTTTATTTAAATATCCAGTCCGTACCGCGCTGTAAACACTTTTCGTCTCTCTTATAAAAACCAATTAGTTTATGATGTAAGTGGCACAAGTCTCTCTTTGTTCTCAGATAAATACAAAACACAGAAATACAGTGTGGTAAGAACGCACAATTCTTGAATGTTAAACCTGTTGGTGCATCACGTGACCAGTAGGCTTTAAAAGGTTAAATAAGAACATTCATTACAACTGGGATGTGTTTAATTGTAGAAATACAGTTTAAGAAGAAACCTAAATATGGCTTCTGCTACAGTGTGGGTCTATTTAAGTCAAAATAAAGACTAGTAGACTCCTAAATTCAAAGAGTTATGAACCGGCACTTTGAGTTACTTCGGATGCCGTTTCGTGGTATCACATCATTCGGAAAACAGTTGATTCAGCTTCTGACTAAACACCTGATATCCTGACCAAAGCGTTCAGTAGTTTCACTGAAGTCTTTCCACGGCGTTCCGGAATAATGTTTTATATGGGCCACGATCCTTTTCTTTCTTATCCTTTCCAATTCACAGTGTAAGATCATCTTGCCACTGTATTCTCTTTTAAATCAGCGGAACTCTCTGTGTTGTAAGGATCATTAAATATCAGACCTAACAGTATCTATTCGCCGACATCTTAGTGTATGTCTGAAATCCATCCGAGTGACTAATACCTTTGGCACATCTATAAAATCGAAATTAGTTATGTTTCAAATTATTACGTAGAGGTTATTCACCCTTGCCAGACACAGTGAGTCTTTACTTGCACATTTTCAGCCTCTTTAATTCTGTAACAAATTTGCCGATGTGGACATACAGAGTGGTCGAAAAGTAGTACAACCAATTTCAAAAAAATAAAAAAATACAAAATATCTCATATTATATATTAAAGATTTTCTTGAATGGATGTCTTCCACGCTGACGTCATTGAACGCTCTATGGCGACCAGAATCTCTTTGATCACTCGCACTGCATGTTTCACGAAAACGAGCTACCATACAAAATACTGTTGAATAATCTGGAACTTTAGACTTCGGGAAGGCTTTCCTAAAATCATCTGGCTTGATGATGGTTGTTCATTGAAAACACACTGCACTTGCGAATAAGACATGTTGGCAGGTGCACGGTTTTAAAGCCACTGCTGAGAAGGCGCCAGGTCACGTGACCTGTGCTTCCCATAACACAGTTTCTGCCATCATACGAACATATTCATCCACCTAATCAACTACAATGCAAGCATTCCTAGCGAGGAGACACTAAATATGAAATTACGGGTTACGTGACTTTTCGATGACTCTGTGTTATGTACTTTTTGCTCATGAAAATTATAACAAAAGCATTACCGACATCATGCTAGTGTTCAGGCTTTCTCAAAACTGTATGTTCGCATACGTTCGCCAAGTAAGGTTGGCGCTGTATCGGGGTATTTTGCTCTCTTACCAGGTCCAGTTCTCACGCCCGTGGACTAGTGTTCATACCCCCATTATCTGTTATGGGTATAATTTATACAGTGTTTCCTTATTTATTGTCTTGAATATGCGTGTAACTTTACCATATATACACTTAAATGTATGGTGCTTATTATGTATATAATTATTACTTATACATTTAGAGTATATTTACCATATTGACCTATGTTATTATATTATTCATTTCCGAGCATCTTGTTCGAATTCTTGTTACTTACATTCAGACGGAGAATCATTCGAAGTGCCGAATTTACTGACAAATTTGTAGACGTTGTTATTCGTTCAAGGCAAATGCCGGGAGAGTGCCTTGTATGACGTCTACTGTTTCTGTCCATTTTATTTTCAATTTATTTTTCAATGTCAGCCAGTATTTCGATGCTGCTTACTACGATAACTGAGAGCATTAGTCAATAAAGCAATTACAAATTTTGTATTAAGTGAAGGCAGTTAATTCTGCGACAAGTTATGGACACTACAAAATTGTATTTCTCTAATAATTTCAAAAAGTCTTCTCACAATATGCGAAGACTGAGAGCCATTTTCTTATTCCTTTCAATACGTACAGAACAATGACTTTCATTTTGACTCGTATTCAAGTAACACGTAACGAGGGATCTAAATATGCTAAGAGCTACAATTTCTGTCCTTTTATTGGTGCGTTCTATATTCAAAGTGCTGTTGTCACGACCGTTAGACTTTCTCGCCAGATATTAAGAGCAGGAGTAAAGTTTCGAATTTCCTACTATCACGTTCAGCGATAGTGTCGCAACCATCGCTAACATCCTTAATTATTTTATCGTGCCATCACTGTCACTGCCACTATGAATACCGCCACCTGACACCGCTAGTAATTTTTACTCAGGAGTAAAGATTTGACCTTGAATGTGTGGGTGGAGGTTTCCTTTTCTGGGAGAAGCTTGCAGAGGTAACATACAGATCGTGTCAAATTCGTAAGTCCCTGTCTCTATCGACCGCTCGCTGTTGATTAGCTACTTTGTTGATAGCAAGCCTACAGTGACATCTGGGCACGGCTATCACCAGACAGAACAGAGCAGAAAATTGTCTCGCATAATACAATTAACTCGCGCTCATAAAACACCACTGAGCTTCGGACTAATGAATTTTTAACTGGAATGCATCGGTTTCTGCTCCTGTACATCTAACGGTCTTTTTACCTGTGAACCGACTGCCTAGTTCACAACCCGTCTCCTGAGAACACCACATATTACTACTACTACTACTACTACTAATCACCGCTCACTCCTCCCCCACTACCGTAACTACCACCACTATCATTCGTAAGGAATTCTTCACCTAGTATGTATTAACCTTTTCAAGACGAAACGTAGTCAGCTTTATATACGGAATCAGTCCGTACCGCGCTGTAAACACTTTCCAACACGGTTATAGAAACCAGTCAGTTAATGGTGTATAAAGCAAAGGTAACTGTTTGTTTTGAGATCCTTACAAAACACTCAAACCAAAGCGAGGACCATGTAGAATTTTTGAATATTAAACCAAGTGGTACGTAAAGAAACCACTAGGCTTTAAAATGTAAAGGATGTTAGGCGACTATTATAGATTAGGATTGAATTCCTTCTTGCAAGTTGGCTGTGTGGACTGGATTTATTTACGTGGTTCAGGGAGCGGTCCAATTGCAGGCTGTATTGAATGTCCCTTAGAAGAAACACTGCGGTGGTGATTGCTGATTGTTGCCATTCCGTGTGTTACAACGGCGAGGTGAAGTGAGTTTTGCCTTAGAACAGTCTGTGAAGGCCGTGAGGGGGGATAGAAATATAGGTCTACTCTTTCTTGAACCTGAGCGCTAAGCTGGGGTTGGCGGTCAACGCCACGGCCCAGCCGCTTAGCCCTGGGAAGGAGAACGGTTACCCAATTTTGAGGAGGTTCAATGGTCCCAGGGCCGGTATGGATGAGTGCGGAAAAACCTCCCCTCACCGGAATTCAATCCCTTGACCAACCAGCCTGTAGTGATTCTCTATACCGTCTGCGCTATTCCTGTACACTACCTTAAAGCGGAGCTTCTGTACCACTGTGGACGATAAAATACGAAAGCCGAATAAGAAAGCAATGTAGTACATTTCAGAATGACGCTCTGCTGAGGCTGTTGTGAGGACGACAAGGAATGAGTGCCGAATGCTTTAATGGAGATATATCGCAGAAAGTGTCCGGAAGATTGAGCGCGAGATGACTGTTTAGGTTGCTGATTAAAATTTAAAAGACTTAAAATAAGGTCTCTTTCAACTCTACAGACTATGTTAATGAGTGAATGTATTAACATTGAATTACACACAGTTCACACACCAACAAATGCACTATTTATTAACTTGGTTAAAAGCTTTAAATTTACATTAAAATACACAATAATATCGCTTCTACATGTTTCGGTCTTTAATGACCATCATCAAGGAGCTTTATCTTTATTTAACTAAAGTTATATTTATGTTAAAACATTCGGTAAAATTACGTTATATATGTTGGGTGATGTGGCAGCATGTCCTAGAGCGGCATGTGTGTTGTGTGCAGTGCACACAACACACATGCACACACTTTTAACCAAGTTTGATGAATAGTGGATTTGTTGGTGTGTGAACTACGTAGATTTAAAAAATGCACAGTGCAACGATAAAAACTGATTTACACTTTTCTGCTTTTTTACTGTTCCATTTTCAGGCTAATATACATTTCATTTAGGGAAATTATACTAACTGCAACAGCAGTACATTTTAATGTATACTAACTGTAACACCAATACAGTTTAGACATTTCATATTATTTAGGAATATTCACCAATGATATTAAAAGTTACGGTGTCACAGTTGTTAAGTTTTTGTTGGTAAAATTTATATCAATGTGAAGCTGGTTCAGTAAAGAGACGAGACATGTGGCTAAATTTTAATATCACAACTAACAAAAGAATTTGTGCTGACTGAGATATATGGATATTTGTATGAGGTGTACAATGCAACCATCATATATGTCATTGGAGATTCAGCGAGTTATGTACATGGGTGCTGATAAGTCCTTAGCCCTACCAGGAAGGAAACAAGCTAATGTTTCTGTCAGAAAGGCGTGAATTTCCTTCGGCGCCTTGCCTTGCAGGGAAAAAAAAAACTTTATGACAGCTCGCGTCTCGATGTTGTTGAAATCGCGCTCGTCCCTGACATGCTTCCGAGCTTGTTTCCTTCCTGGTCGGCTAAGGACGTATCAGCATCCGGATGGCCTTAGGAAGGGAGGAAACGAGGTGGCTGGAACTAGCCGATGACAGGACTTAGGAATGTATGTGTGGGAGGTTGAAGGTGGGTGGAACTAGCTGAAGATTAGACTTAGAAATTTAGGTTGTGAGATTACGACGTGGCTGGAACTAGCTGTTGATTGTGTTTAATGGCGAACTTTAGTGTTTAGCTGTTTCGAACGTTCTTATTCTACACTGTGACTATGAAATTTGTGACGCTGATTTCTTCGTGTTTGTGTCGAATGAGACTTTAGGTCCACCATCATTCTGCCATTCAGCAATATGTAATTCTAACATATAATTACATAACACTTCGGTAGCACAATCCGAATTTCAGTACCGACAGTGCCGAAGCCCGCCATTGGACAGGATCTCTGACTGGTTATGTACAACTCCCACATTCGCGCCTTCTCCCTATTACCCATCTGAACTCAGTCCACCCACATCCTTCGAGCCCCCCCCAAGTAGTAGTTTTAAAAGACCTTTCCGAATCAAAATTCTATATGTATTCCCTTTGTGCCCAGTTCCAGCTATCCATTCTAATCATAACGTAAGCTCGATATTATTTACAGATTCTTGGAATTCACAATCTCATTAGACGTGAGTAAATAACAATTCCTGGTTTTGTTTTATAGGTCTGCGTGCAAACCCCATCCGTTTCATTACCGCGGATTCCCGGTTTCGAACTCAGGGATTTCAATGTGGGATTTTGGGTGGACAAAGTGACTCTGAGACAGTGTTTTACTTCGGTTTGCGAAAATCAGTGTCATTACACCAGTGCTTCATACTGATATTTAGTTAATCTTCTGTCGATGTCATGTAACATTAGAGCCAATCGGTGGCGCTCTTAAATAAAGTATTTTTTCTCTCCATCTCTTTTAGTTGCGCATTTTTATCTTAGAGTTTCTTTAGACACTTCTAATTCTCCAGTAATCCTGAGAATAATGTACTATATTTAACAACCATAGAGAACAACAGATATTTTTCGTTTTGTAAGACATTAAGATACTCTTACCACTTGGTAATTACAGCATAGAATGAGGCCTTTAGACATGAAGGCGAACAATAATTATTTAAAACTTACTTATGCTTTAATTTCATCTTGAAATATTACTGTTCTAGCTACCTAAAGACTTATATTTTCCAATGACCTTTGCATACAATCTTTCATTATAGTTGTGTTGCTGAATTTGGTTACGTAGTAAAGCATCATTTAACAAATCGAAAGTCGCTCTCGTGACAATTCCAAAGGTTATTGGTTACTGTAATGATTGTTCACTCGGCCCGCAGTATTGATGCAGGCAGTACGTGTGCTCCACAGGTCGCGGTCAGCGCCCGTCAAGCGAATGCGTCGCATTTGTTAAGACACGGCACCTACCTTCACGTCGAAGCAGTTTGAAAGACGCGGCCGCAATGAGCAGCTGTGACGACAACAAGAACAACACGACGATGAATCGCGGAGCATGCGCACTAATTGTGACTTCGGCGTCGCCGTCTTCCACGCGTACATCATCAGCATCAACACTGTCAGGAAGTGGTAGCCGTGGTGTTGGTAGTGGTAGTGCTGAAGGAAGTGGTTTTCGAGGAAGTGGCGGTAGGCGCATAACCGTATTTACAGTAGCACCGCAGGTCCTCGTCACAGCAGCGTCAACTGCTAGCACTACAACTGCTAGTCTTCTAGCGGCACTGCAGAAGAAGAGAGCGAAGAAGGATTCTGCTCCATTTGACCAAGTGGTGATGTCTGCAGAAAATCACGTAGCAACTGACGTCATATCGAGCATGCAATCACAGCAACAGCACCGCTCTACCCAAGTAGAAGGTAAGTTGAAGATTTCATGTCATGTTTACAGCATATTCGAGATTATGAAACCAGTAAATTGTACTTTCTAATTAGTAAAGTTTGGTGCTTCTCTTTGTTATACCAGACTTCGCGTTACTTTTAGTAGCTTCTTTCAGAACGGGATGTATAACATTAAACCGGCAAGTATCGCAGTGTTTTATAAGCTTTTACAACTTGATGTAACCGTACACATGTGAATGCGTGTGTGTTATTGTGCGTGCGCAAGACTGAGTTGGTGAATAGGCCTCTCCCTCTCTCTCGCACATACATAAACACACACACACACACACACACACAAACACATATGCCTCAACACTCAAGATACAGTGTTGCACAATTTGAGCACAGATCACGAGATATGAAACCTGTTTTTTTCGGTGGCTTGTTAGTATAAGAGATACTATCTGAAAAACCAACGTCTTTACAATGGAATGTAGCCGTAAAGTGAATTGACAAAGTTTATTGCTTTTGGAAAAGTTAAGGAGCATTCAGTGCTTGACATTTATTATTATGTAGTAAATTCAGCGTAGGGAAAGCATTAAATTTTGGCGTAGATCATATATGTAATGTAAATCGTTTTCTCTACTTCTATAGACTCAGCAACAGCTGGATATTACGAAAGTTGCCAGCGCACTTTACATGCTCGTTTTAAGAGTGGCAGAGGATGATACTATTATACACTTGCAAAAATCCAAGCAACAACTTTACATGTGTTGGTGAGCTATACAGTCAATAGGTAACTGGCACCAGATGCTACGGGACGGTGGGTGGTAGACGTGGTCGCTGCTACTGACAGACAACATATCAATTTCTTCGTCAAAGTTAATCATTACGTAACGATGGATACATGCATATAGCGAGCGCTGTGCACTGGATAAAAGAAAAGATGTGTTGTCCTGTATGTTATAAGAAAGAGGAAATGCCAGATACTTTGGTTGTGTGCGTATTGTGTGTTACAGAATTTAAACAATATTAATCTAAAGTAAAGATATATACTTGAGGGTTGTTTGACCTGCATCTTCCTCATGAAATAATGTGAAATGCCATCTTGATGCAACGAGGTAATATTATTGATATATTTTTAGCTCTACATGTTTCGGGCGCAAATGCCCATCATCAGGAGCATTAGATGTTGAGTTGCAGCATATGGTTTTCCGAGTTTTTGGATAGGTGGTGGTCTTGAGAGCCGCTGCGTAGGTCGTGTGTACGGTGCGGATGGTGCCGTGCGGCACCTTCCGCACCGTACACACGGCCTACGCAGCCGCTCACAAAACCACCAACCATCCACAAACTCGGTGCAGAAAACCATATGCTGCAACTCAACATCTAATGCTCCTGATGATGGGCGTATGTACCCGAAACATGTCGAGCTAAGAATACATCAATAAAATTACCTTGTTGCATCAAGTTG
>Ga0123352_10004375_pt1 | contig 20791 bp, 19 predicted proteins | sample TergutLab28metaG_FD_89700 | JGI IMG/M metagenome (GOLD analysis project Ga0123352, IMG submission 89700) | Labiotermes labralis P1 segment gut microbial communities from Petit-Saut dam, French Guiana - Lab288 P1 | ecosystem: Host-associated > Arthropoda: Insects > Digestive system > Gut ...
AATCTTCCGCAAGATGCGAATTTTTAACTTTGAAATAGCAAAACCTGTATACTTTGTCATACTGCTCTTGTAGAGATAACGACACTCGAAAACCTCCCTTCATAATGTTTAACGAATGACAACGGCAAAATGTGCGGGGTAAGGAAAATATTTTTTTCGGTGGATATGCACACACAGCGATTTAGATTTGTTTCATGTCCATATATCATTATACGGTATTATTCATGGAGAATATTTTTTAATACACTTACATATTCTTGTCTTGCCATCTTTGAAAATTGCTTTAATTCATGCAACAGCTATGCCATTGCCACAAATGGGGCTTTTGGTGGGGTTCACTAATCCTGTTATGCACGGAAAAGAGAAATCCACGGATATAGCCGCCAGCCCTGCAAATACAAAGATTGCGAACAAAATCCGTGGATTACTTTTTCATTTTCGTGTGACCGTAACTCTACACAAAATAAAAATAACATAACAACCGTGGATTACCCGGAAAGCATATCCAGTGGTGGCGGCGTGGGTTAGTGTGTCCATATCGGTAAGGTTGTGGGTCTGCAAAAACAAGAGCGTTTCGGCGGCCTGCTGGAGATTAAAACCGTCAGCCCACCTTTTATAGCCCGGCGAGCCTTGCGCTTTTAGAGAATTTTCTAGGTCAATAATTAGATTGATTTTTTTACCGTGGGCTGGTGCTAGTGGTTCGGCTGGGATGGCGGCGGCGGTTATTTTTGTATCTGCGGCGGGCAAAATTTCTTCTTTGCTGTCGTGCAATTCTACTGGTATATCCGTCTGCATATCGGCTATTTTCTTCCGTAAACTTTCTTCATCATAACCAATTGGCAATCCCTTTTTGCCAGCCTTTAACCGAAAAAATCTGTCTGCGCCCGGTGGTTGGATTGAAATTGTTTTGCCACGCTGTTTGACTTTACACCTCACTTAGTTTATACATATGCCATCCGGTGAAAAAATTCGTATAGAATCGGTCAATGGTATATATAAACACAAGGACTTGCTGCTACAATCCGCAAAGAATTATTTGTAGGTAACGTCTAAAAAGGGCAGCGTAATACGCAAAACGCGACGTATTACACTGCCCTTTTTTCATAACTAACTCTACACAAACTGACTAGGATGCTTCAAGAAAAAATCCACCTTAGATTCCAAAAATTTAAACGAATGGCTTTCATCTATAAAAAAGCTTAACGGCTGGTGAATATTCTCCCAACTCCATAAAGACTCACCTACGCCAAGATATTCCCGCAAACGCTCCGTACCTTCCGGGGCGAATGGGTGCAGCAAAACAGCAGCAGTTTTTACCATTTGGAAGGCATCTACCAAAGTTGCCGCACGCAGTGCGGTATCGTCGGTTTCCTTTGCCGCCTTCATGCTTGCGTCAAAAGCCTTGTTTGCGTCGCGAAGGAACTTGTCCAGCATGTCTATAGCTTTGGAGAACTCAAAACGATACATGGCGAACTCGTAGTCGGCAATTAGCTTTTCGCAGGCTTCTTTTGCTACTGCGGAAATTTCGACTACAGGCAGTTTACCTATAGCGGCACCCTCTGCATGGGCTTCGGCGATAAAATACTGCTGTAAACTATAAAAACATGACCGCGCAAGCCTGTTGAACACATTAGTAAGCAAGTTGCCTTCTGCTAGGGTAACGTCAAATCCCTCGATATCGCCTAAGTCACTCGGCGGGGGTTCGTCCTTGAACCACTGCTTGAACACTGCCTTAGGGAAAAATTTCACACTGTTATTTTGCAAAGACATATGGCCAAAATGCACCCGCAGCTGCTCGGCGGTGTAAAAGTCCAGCAATTCGTCCGCGGCGGGAGGGCGCACTTTTCCGCTGCTGCTTGCCTTTGCGTTGCCAAAGAACACGTGACGGTTGGGGATTACAATAGGCAGGTTAGCTTGGCGGGGGCGGCCCGCATGGTCGTTTAATGCCATAAACAACCCCATACCCGCGATATCGTAGAAGTAGATATTGTCCTCGCCTATAAATTGGTATACCTGTGTGTCGTCGCCAAACCACCAGTCTTCCCATGTTTCGCCGGGCCGGTTTAAATCGAGATAGGTTTTTACAAATGACATCGGTGCCCAAAGAGACTCCGGCCATACCCAAAATGTCTGGTTTTGCACCCCACCCTTCTCAGGTACGGGTATACCCCACTTCACATTACCGGTCAAGCGAAACGGTGTCAGCGTTGTGCCGGTGCGGAAACGAATGCCATGTTCCCGCAGGATTTCACACGCGGCTTCACGGTCTTTTAGTACTGTAAAGGTTAGGGTTGCGGACTTCTTTTCTTCTTTTATGTCTGCCGTGTGGGCTGGCATTTTTTTTCTGGCGTTTTCCAAATTCTCAAGTTCATCCACTTTGCTTATCAGAATTGCAGGATCCTTAAGAAAATCTTCCAAATACGACAAGTGAAAACGGCGGGTAATGCCGCGTTCTTTAAGGATGGCGTGGCGTTTTTTAAGGTCGTCTGCAAAGCGCTCTAAGTCGAAATACCAGTTTTGGTTGGATCTGAGGGTTGGGGTTTTGCCGGTTGTTACGGCACGCGGGTTAAGCAGCTCATTTGGTGCATACTGATGGCCCAAAGAGCATTCGTCGGCGTAGCCTTTTTCGCTCGAGCATCCTGTTATGGGGCATTGGCCTTCTACTTGGCGGCCGTTTAGGAAGGTGTTGCTTTCTTCGTCAAAAAACTGTTCCATTTCATCCAGCCGCAGATAGCCTTGGTTATACCATGTTTCAAACACCCACTCGGACATTTCTGTATGCCGGGCGGCTGCGGGTGGTAGACCTGATGCAGCATACTGGCTTATGCTTATATTATATGCGTCTAAAGTCGCTTTCTGGGCAAGGTGGTTCTCACGCACGAAATCTTCTATCGTGCCTGCAAAGCCACCAACGTTAGCAGCATCATATTTAACTTCTATGCCCGCTCCATAGCAGTCGGTACCGCTTACGTAAATAACGTTTTCTGCGCCAATGCGGTCACGCAAAAAGCGCGCGTATATGTCGGAATGGACAAAGCAGCCGCCTACGTGGCCAAAGTGCAAGTGCTTGTCACCATAGGGCATTCCGTTGGTTATTACTGCACGTTTGGGGAATTTTGGAGCGGGTCTGCCAGGTTTTGTTTGGGTCATGGGGTTTCCTCCGATGTTTATGGGGTGAGCATTATATCCATATAGTTGTTATAGTATTTTGTCGCTATGACTTTTAATGTTGGGTCAAGGGTTTTGTTGATTTGAAAGTGTCCATAGTATGTTTTTCGCCTGTCATTGGAGCTGTGATGAAACAGCTCCCAGGCTAAGCAAGACATCCCAACTGGTGACCCACAGTCACCAGTTGACATCCACCACTGTAATCGCAATCTGCTTATTAGCCCGCCCATAGGTGACTAGCTCCATCACTGTAAAGAGAAAGCAAAGCAATTTGGAAAACAACGAGAACATACAGGCTTTAAAGATGCTGTTTAGGCACTCCAGTTAAATTTTTGTTCATATCATTTTGAAGGTTCTCCACTAACGCGGTATTTCACCGCGCCAACATACACTGCTCTTGCAATATATCCCCCAAAAAGAGGATATATTGCAAGGCCTGTCAGTGTTTGACCATAAAACCACAGCGACAAAAAGGCAACACTGCTAAAAATGATTAGCAATATACCAAAAACAATCATGTCACGACTGGCAACTTGGCGAAGTTCGTCCTCATCGAAGGTGCCTTCTTGATACAAATGTGATATGGGGATGGATTTGAAGCTTCGAAATAGAACACCCACCAAAGCCAAGAGCACGCCAATCGCGGCAAAAATTACATAAAGTAAAAACACATGTATCCTCTTCCTACAATGTAATCCAATACCGTCGGGTAACTTCTCCATTTTTGTCGGTATGCTCGTTTTCGAAAACACCACCGTTGTTAATTATGGTCTTTGCGGATGCAATATTTCCCTTATCGCAGGTAACTAGCACTTTATCAATTTCCAATCCACGGCACTTTTCCAAAGCTAAAGCAAGTATTTTTGTAGCATAGCCCTTACGCCGCTGGTTTGGTCGCACACCATAACCAACATGTCCGCCGTGGTTTATTAAAAAATCATTTAGCTTGTGGCGAATATTGACCATGCCAACTATTTTGCCATCAACAATTGCAAAGTAAGTGGTGGCCGGGACAATTCTACCATCGTCACGAGTTACATCTTCTTGGATTTTCCCAAGCCAACCCTCAAAGGATTCGGCATTATTAAGATACCCGCTGCCATGGATATGCATCTCGCCTATGTCCAAATGTTCTTGGCGGTAGGCAAGCGCGTCCTGTTTGTGTTCTATTGTCGGAAAGATCAGCTTCATATTCATATTAATAGGCCCTACCCCACACAACCATAGTATCCGCAGGTTTGCCGCAAACAAAACATACGTCACCAACTTTTTCCTGCTCGAATGGGATACAGCGGCTTGTGGATATTGCCTGTTCTTTTACTATCACTTCACAGGCGTCCGCACCGCACCACATTCCTTTTACAAAACCTGGGGTGGTGTCTAGGATATTTTTCAATTCTTCCACCGACTGTGCTGTAAAGGTCTTTTCCTTAACGCGCTCGGCGGCTTTTGCATATAGGTTGTCGCTTATAGATTGCAGAGTTTCCGCCACAGCTTTTTCCAGCGCGTCTCCGTCCAATGAAACGGTAATTTTCTCACCTGTATCGCGGCGAGCTATTACACATTGGCCAGCCTCGATATCTTTCGGGCCAATTTCCAAACGTATGGGGACACCCTTCATTTCATGCTCGGCAAATTTCCAACCGGGGGATTTGTCCGACAAGTCAATTTTAGTGCGAGCAATTTTCGCAAGACGAACACGCAGTTCGTCGGCTTTCTCTGCCACACCAGGTTTATGCGACGCAACAGGAATTACCATCACCTGCACTGGAGCAATACCCGGGGGCAATACAAGGCCGTTGTTGTCGCCGTGTACCATTATAATCGCACCAATCAAGCGGGTACTAACCCCCCACGAAGATTGATGCACATACTGCAATTTGTTTTCTTTATCCAAGTACTTGATATCAAATGCCTTGGCAAATTTATCTCCAAAGTCATGTGTTGTACCGGACTGCAATGCCTTGCCATCATGCATCATAGTTTCAAAAGTGTAGGTAGAAAGCGCGCCAGCAAATTTTTCGCGGTCTGTTTTCTGCCCTTTTATTACAGGGATGGACAATTGCTTTTCCACCATATTGCAGTAGATATCCAAAATTTGTAATGCTTCTGCCAATGACTCTTCCGCTGTGGCGTGGGCGGTGTGGCCTTCTTGCCACAAAAATTCCCGAGTGCGAAGAAACGGACGCGTGGTTTTTTCCCAACGCATAACATTACACCATTGGTTGTACAGCCTAGGCAAGTCACGCCAAGATTGGATTATATTGGAATAATGCGCGCAGAACAGCGTCTCAGAAGTAGGACGTACGCATAAGCGCTCTTGCAATTCTTCTGAGCCGCCAAAAGTCACCCATGCTACCTCCGGTGCAAAACCTTCTACATGGTCGGCTTCTTTTTTCAGAAGATTTTCTGGGATAAGCAGTGGCATGTATACATTTTCGTGGCCGGTTGCCTTTAGCTCACCGTCCAAATGCTTTTGTATTAATTCCCATATGGCGTAACCATAGGGTTTGAAGATGATACAGCCACCTGTTTCGGAATATTCGGCCAGTTCTGCTTTGCGAACTACGTCTGTGTACCATTGGGGAAAGTCATGGTTCATGTCAGTGATATTTTCTACTCTCTTTTGGTTTTGCATTTTAAAAAAATCCTTTCTTTATATATGGTTATAAGCGCACCTTTGTACGCAAGGAAAAAGCAGCCATCAAGACGATATTTCAGTTACTCGACACAAGCTCTTAGCCACTCTCGCACATGCGCCTCAAAAATCTCGACCTTTTCAATCTGCAGGTTGTGCCCAGCGTTATCAAGCGCGACAAATGTAACCCGCGGCAGATGCTTTACAGTATCCCAAGTATCTTCATACCCGACAGAATCATCCTGCTTACCTGTTAATGTTAGCACAGGCTTGTCAAATTGCAACTTTTTCAACTCGCTTTCAAACGAAAAGCTAAATCCGGCCTGCCTATACTGCCGCAAAAAAGCCGTATCGGCAACATTTATTCCGGGCAAAACTTCGCTCTCAAACCTGTCCCATGTTTCCTTGGTTGCAACCGCGGCACACGCAAGAAAATTTGTAAAATCCTCAGACGAGTTTACATAGGCTTCCAAGCCGTCTTCAACCACAGCATTAGCCTTAGCAGGCAGCTTTCGCCTGGTGGTTTCGCCAACTGTACATGGTGCAAGCAAAAGCATGCCGTCTATTTGCGCACTCAATTCACGCGCCAGCCCAAGTGCCATATACCCGCCATAAGAATTGCCCGCAACCAAAAAGCTCTCGTCGCCAATTACCCGGGCAATAAACTTTTTAAGGATATCCAGCATAATATCGGCATTTTTAACCCAATCCTTTCCGGGGGTACGACCCATGCCGGGCATGTCCAAGTATATCCTGCGATACCCTTCAGTGTTTAGGAAAACACGTTCCATGCACCCCTTCATTGCCCTATGATCTATGGTAAAGCCATGCACACACAAAATCGGCTTGCCGCGGCCGTGCTCCTCATAGTAAATTGGCAAATCGTCTATCAAACAAATCATATTGCACTCTCCTTGGATGCATAGCCGAACGACGTGCGGTTTTTTATAGCGGTTTAACCTTAAAACCATCTGTGTGCTAAGCACAAACCGCTAAATTTCGAAAAGTATTTCAAGTTTGTAACGGGCAAAAAGAGTCCGCTATAAAGCTGAAATACTATACACGCAACTAAGCTGACATTTTCCTAAGAATATACCATATTTTGCGGAACAAAAAAACCCCCAATAAAATTGGGGTATTCTTTATAACAGATAACCCGCTACCGCCAAACAGAAAATGACAACACACGAGTTACTTCATCGAGTAGCTCTTGCCAGCCCGCAATATCCTCGGGAATATACAGGCTATCAATTATTGCACCAAAATCTGGCAAGTCTGGCAACTCCGGTAATTCTGGTAATTCGATAACCGGTAAAGGTGGCAGCGCTGGAATTTCTACATCCATTATCTCGGCCAAATAGCCTGCCACTTCCAGTAAGTCCTGCCCGGTTACTTCGCTTGTATCTATGCGCGCCCACATGTTGTTTATCGCACGAGCCCGGTCTATCATGTTGGCATCACTTACGTCCACACTTACTACATAGCTTTTTGCCCTGTCGAATAAAACATAAGAAATTATCCCGATTGAGTACATATTTAAATTACTGTGCGCCGCGCAAAGCGCCACCAATGGAATAAAAGCGCGAATACCCGTGGCCGACAAATCGAAATTATCTACTTGCGCAGGTACCTGACGCTGCCAAGCGGCAGTACCGGTCATTGGCAGGCCTGCCGCTACTATTGCCAGTATCAACACATATGTGAGAATTCTCTTTATCATGTGACCATTCCTCCTGCGTTACAAGATAGCCTCTTTCAAAAGCTCTTTGGCTACGATATCTGACATTCGCCGTCATTTCAAGTTCGAAAAAACCAGGGATATCCTAAATTTTGTCTTTAAAGGTCAAAACTTACTAAGGCTATGCCAAAAAAATTAGGTGCTCCAAAAAAAACACGCCCGAAGGCGTGTGAATAAAAGCATATGCATACATGATTAAACACATCTCTTCATCAAAAGAAGATATGGCTACTCCATAACACATCTGATTTATTATCTCTACCGCAGCAGCCTGTGCATTCTTATCGCAGAAATAATCGTCTGTTCGCGCGTGATTGTACCTTGTGGAGTAAAGTTGTTTTCGCCGGTGCTGCCCATGATACCTGGGCCTTGCACTTGGCCTACAGCCTCATGTGCCCAATCTGAGATTAAGATAACATCTGCAAAAGTAGGCGGTGTCGCAGGCAGTGGCCGCCCTATTGCGGCTGACAAACGAGAAAACATTACTGCCATCTGTTCACGATTGGGGACTCCATGCGGGTTAAACACGCCATCATTACCTGTCATAATGCCAAGATACGCTATTTTCTGCACGTTTACATCGTCGGTGTCTGTAAAGTTTACGCGCCCCGTTATCTCACCACTCAAATTTTCAAATATTGCAACCGCTATTGCGGCAAATTCTGCGCGGTTTATAGTTTGTGTATAGTTATTATGCAGCGCCGGTGGGACAATGCCCACAGCAATCGCTTCTGTTACGTAGGGTATTGCCCATGGGGATGCGCTTGACGCAGCCTCTGCCGCAGCAGTAGCTACCGCCTCGGCTGCCGCAGGATCTACTTCAGGAGATTCCGGTTGTTCTGGATACTCCGGTTGTTCTGGTTGCTCTGGCTCTGAAAGAGTTGCAGGCTGCAGCGCACTTGCTATCCTTGCAAGAGTTTGTGCACGTTCAACTATGGGCGAGGTAAGAGTACGCCATTCGTCCGACGCATATACCTTAACAGGTAAAAGCGCAAAAACCATAATAAACGCCGACACAAATAAGAGAATTCTTTTTTTCATGTGGTATTCCCCTGTCTGTTGTAATTTTTGTAAGTGTATAAAGTATATATTGAAATCTTGCAAAGTACAATAGGCAACCTCAAAAAACCTAACTTCGTCAATCCCGCAATTACATTATTAAGTGGAATCTCCATATTTATACTGATTTGTGTTTTTCCATCATATATATATCCGAGGTGGTATATATGCGCGAGTTTATGATACTTATTAGCGAATTGCTGTTTATTGTTGTGCTACAAACCACAGTGGAAGCATTACTGGATACAGAAAAGCGCGAGAAACAGATAAAAGTAATAAATGTCGCCTGCGTTGCGGTTAGCTATTTGCTACTGGTGCGGTATGTGTATAACCATTTGTGGGGAGAGCTTTTGTCGTTTGTTAATTTTCCGTTTTAGTCTTCTGCTTTAGTGGAAATTTTATGCTGCCAAGTAATTGTATGCGACCACGGAGTATTGCCTTGGCTTATAGAAGAATTCCCATGGTATTAGATATGCGCCTTGCGTGCTTTTTTTATTATAAATTCTCCCGCGGTAGTACTATCAAAGTAATCTTTACCAATTCGCATATAAATATCACAAAAATAGTTCAAATTATTGATTGTTTGATTGTTTTTTATGTAAAAATTTAAATCAAAATGTTGACATTTTGAGAAAAAGAGTATATAGTGTGTTTGTTGCTAGCAGCATAAGAACGTGTTAAATTCTTATCTTTGGAAGGAAGTGAATCTCATGAAAAAGAGCAAAATCGTAGTTGCTGATGCTATGCAGTTAGACCAGTTATTTAAAGACGCATCCCTTGAGCCTCGCGGATCTGCTGTTTGTGGAGCAGGTAAAGAATTTTAGTCCATAGAGAGTTGCACTATTTTGCAATTTAGAAATGGGGCTATCTCATAAAGAATACTTAATGAGACAGTCCCATTTTAAAAAACAAATAGTTCAAAGTTGCTGGAAGAGAGGAGTTATATCATGGCAAGTGCATTAAAGCAGCTTCAAGATACATTTCCGCCAAAAGGAGATTTAGAATTTATTTACTTTGGCTTAACAAGTTCTTGTAACCTAAAATGCTTTTACTGTTATGACGAAACCGTTAGGAAGGATAGAAAAGTAGAAAACGAGTTATCTTTAGAAGAAATAGAAGAAATAGTTAAGGATTGCAAAAAATTAAACCTAAAAATTGTTAACATCACAGGCGGCGAACCTTTTTTAAACCCGAACTGGTATGAAATTGGCAGGATGTTTAGTAATATAGGGGCTGAAGTCAACTACTCAACAAATGGAACATTGCTTTCAAAAGAGAACATCAAGAAACTCTCAAAAATCAAAGCAGGATTGCAAATAAGTTTAGATGGAAATGATGAAATGATGGAATGGGTTACCAAAGGCAAAATGATGTACTCCAATACCATCGAAAAAATTAGTTTTTGCAAAGAACATGGTGTTGACGTACTTGTTAATAGTGTGGTTGGGAAGCATAACATAGATTTTGTAGATCAGTTTATGGATGATCTGCATGAAAAGGAAATAAGATGTCGCTTTACTCCTTACAATAAAGAGTTTAATCCCCGCCATAGCGAATACGCCTTAACAGTTCAGGAAAAATATAAATTGATAATGAAAGTTAACGAGTATAACGGGAAGAAAAACACACGTCGCATCAAAATGACTTTACCCCCTTTAATGACTCCGGAGAATATACCCTTATCTATACAGCCTGCATGTGGCTGGGCTTACAATGCCGCCGGTATACTTCCTAATGGAGATGTAACTGTGTGTGCTCCCGCTTCGGGCATTGACTTTTTTAAAGCTGGGAATATAAGGGAGTCTAGCTTTTATGACATTTGGAACAATTCTGAACTATTTAAAAAGCTAAGAGCCTATACCCCCGCAGATCTTAAAGGTATTTGTGCCGACTGCCCTGTTAATGATATATGCATAGGAAGTTGCAGAGTTTTAGCGTACATAACCACTAAGGATGAAACCGCACCACAACCTTTTTGCCAAGATTTTTACGACGCTGTGCAAAGCGGTTTAATTGAGGCAGATTCGTTTCCAATGAGTGTTGTAAAAATAGAAAAATAAGGGGCTACTTCTTGAAAAACATATATTTAAAATATAAAAAACATTTGGCCCTTGGTATAACGTCTTCCTTGATATACGCTGTGTTGCAGGTTGCTTGGGCTTTTATTTTTCAAATTTTAATAGATTCTGTTCTGGAGCAGGATTTGAACAATGCTATGCAAAGCTTAGGAATTTTAGTTGCTATGTTCATTTGCATAGCCTTACTTTATTATTGTAATAATTACTTTCTTTATAAATACATTCAAAAAACTTTGGAACACTTAAAAGACAAGTTGTTCACAAGTTACATTAACCAGCAATATATTGATTTTTTCAAAAAAAGTGAAGGCGATTACTTAAACACAATAGTTAAGCTATGTTCGGAATTGAGAGAGCAGTATATCATACCTATGTTCCGTATGGTAAGCATGTTCTCTATTTCGTTGCTGGCTTTTGCTGCCGTAATGTACTATCACTATATCATGGGTTTGGTTGTTATTGCGTTAGCTGGATTGCAGCTTCTTATACCTATTCTGCAAAAAAAAGCGATATCTGTCTCAACGGATAATTATGTAAAAGAATCTGCCAAATTTTCTGGAAAAGTGCAAAACATTCTTGGTGGCTTTGAACTCATATTGTCGAAAAACATACAAGATAAAGCTATGGTGATTTTTAGCAATTCAAATAGCTCGTATCAAAAGAAATATTTTAAAATGCGAAATATTAGAAATATTTCAGGAGCATTGGTTTTCTTGGCTCAATATTTAATAATTCTTGTTCCTTGGTTTGTTGGTGCTATCTTGGTTATAAACGGTGAATTCACTTTTGGCGTTTTAATGGCTATTAGTCAACTTAATAATTCTGTTTCCGAGCCACTTACTCAAGCAATTTCACACTACAACGAATATTTGGGCGGGAAAACAGTTGCACAAAAAATTAAAGAAGATGTGAATGAGAAGTACATAAAAAGAGTACCACTTCAGTTAGAGCAGGGTTTTGATTCTTTGGTAATTAAAAATCTATGCTTCTCCTATGACGATAAGCCAATCCTCAAGAATATCCACCTCACTTTTGAGAAGCATAAAAAATATATAATCATAGGCGAAAGTGGTTGTGGAAAAAGTACTCTGGCGAAAATATTAGGGGGAGTATTAACGTCACATACAGGGGATTTTACTGCAAATGAGCAACGGATTAATTTAACGTTACATACCATGGCTAACGTAAGTGTCTACAGTCCTCAAGAAGCATATTTGTTTAATGATACATTCCGAAATAATATTACGCTCTATGATGATATCCGTGACGATGAAATTGACAGCGTATTAGAGAAGCTGCATCTTAATAGCCTCACCTTACCTAATGGAAAAGACACATTATTAGGCGGGGGTGGCCAGCATTTGAGTGTAGGGCAGAAACAGCGTATCGGTATTGCAAGAACTTTACTCAGCCATGCGCCAATAGTCATTTTAGATGAACCGACAGCCTCTTTAGATGCGAACCTGCGCGACGAAGTAGAAGAATTAATAATCTCTTTGAAAAAAACAGTAATATCAATTAATCATAATTTAAATGAAAGCATGTTAAAAAGGTATGATACTATAATCTTTATGGTTAATGGCGAGGTTGCTGGTCTAGGCAATTTTGAAGAACTCATAAGGAAAAATGACGATTTTGCTTTTTTCATAAATTCTAAAGGCTGGTTGTGATTGAAGCAATAAGGCAAAATCTACACAAACGCCGCAAAAACTTGATTAGCCAAATCCATTCCCAAAGGCGTAAGACGCACATATCCATCTTGACGGGTCAACAGACCTTTCCCTACCAACGTAGTAACTTCTTCATTGTATATTGCCGGGACGGCAGCTTCGGGTACGCCTTGCATTAACCTAAGTCCCAATATCATGGTTTCTGCCAAATGATCTTTTTCGGATAAGTGTTCTGCTATGATGCGCTTGTGCGGCGGGTTACGATTCACCCCCAAATACTCATCCAAATCTTCCGTATTACTCCACCGTTTTTCTCCATCAAAGGAATGCGCCCCCAGTCCAAATCCTGTATAAGGCACACGCCGCCAACAGTTAATATTGTGGCGGCTTTCGAAACCGGGCTTGGCAAAATTGGACAATTCGTAATGAACGTAACCAGCCTTAGCCAGCTGCTCTCGGGCAGCATGGTACATATTGCGGTCTGTAGCATCATCCGGCAGTTGAAGGGTGCCTTCTTCCAACTTGTGCCACAGGGGTGTATTTTCCGCAGGAGTTAGGCTATACGCCGATATATGCTCCGGCGAAAGCGCGATTACTTCTTCCAGCGTCTCCCGCCAATCCTGCAACGTCTGCCCAGGCAAGCCAAACATCAAATCCACATTGATATTATCAAATCCCGCATCGCGCGCCACGTGAAAGTTCTCCCAAAAATCTCCCATTGTATGAACGCGGTTGATTGCCTTAAGCAAGTGAGGTTTTGTTGTTTGAAGCCCTATACTGAGACGGGTCACTCCGTGATTTTTCAATTCTGCAAGATATTCGCGAGTAAGAGTACCTGGATTGGCTTCCACGGTGACACTCGGAGCGCGGGAGATGCAGCCATCCTCGCTTCGGGAATGGAGATTGTCCAAAATTTTACATATCAAAAAGGAAGGCAACGCCGTAGGAGTGCCTCCCCCAATATATATAGTATCTACGGATAAGTCCGTCCTGGAAAACGCACTTCGCATTTCTCCAATCAGAGCATCTACATACTCCTCCATAAGAGAGTGACAGGTCTCCGTTCCTACTTCAAAAGACAAAAAATCGCAGTAATTGCACTTCTGCCTACAAAAGGGAATATGAATGTATATCCCTGTATTTTTAACTCTCATCCAATTTCAAAACATTCATAAACGCCTGCTGAGGCACTTCAACCGAGCCTATGCTGCGCATACGCTTCTTGCCTTCCTTCTGCTTCTCCAAGAGCTTCTTCTTTCTTGTAATATCTCCGCCGTAGCACTTGGCGGTAACATCCTTACGCATAGCCCCTATTGTTTCACGCGCAACAATGCGGCTACCGATTGCCGCCTGGATTGGGATCTCAAACTGATGCTTGGGGATCTCTTTTTTCAGTTTCTCAACAATTTTGCGCCCGCGCTCGTGGGCTGTTTTGTTGTATACAATAAACGACAATGCGTCCACCAGTTCATGGTGCACCAAAATATCCAGCTTAACCAAATCCGACCGCTCGTATCCCTTAAGCTCGTAGTCGAAAGACGCATACCCACGGCTGCGGGATTTTAGTGTATCAAAAAAGTCATAAATAATCTCGTTTAACGGCAGTTCATATGTCAAAATCGCACGGGAATCGTCGATATATTCCATACCGATATAAACCCCGCGCCGCTCTTGGCACAACTCCATTATCGGACCGATAAACGCTGTAGGCAGCAAAATTTCTGCCTTAACAATTGGCTCTTCCATAAAATTTATCCGAGACGGGTCGGGCAAATCTGCCGGGTTGGACAGGTTAACAACTGTGCCGTCTGTCTGATGCACCTTATAAATTACGCTGGGCGCAGTGGTAACAAGATCAAGATTGTATTCCCGCTCCAACCTCTCTTGAATTATCTCCAAATGCAATAGCCCCAAAAATCCGCAGCGGAAACCAAACCCAAGTGCGATAGATGTCTCCGGCTCAAAGTTGAGCGCAGCGTCGTTAAGCTGCAGTTTCTCAAGCGCGTCTCTCAGGTCGGTATATTTAGCCCCATCAGCCGGGAAAATGCCGCAGTAGACCATAGAGTTAACTTTCTTATACCCGGGGAAAGGCTCTTTTGTGGGGTTGCCTACCTCTGTAACAGTATCGCCAATGCTGGTGTCCGCTACATTTTTTATGCTGGCGGTAAAATATCCAACTTCCCCCGCGGTCAAAACCCCGGAAGAAATATACTTACCCGGTCCAAAATATCCAGTATCCACAACATCGAATTTTTTATCCGTAGCCATCATATGAACGGACATACCCTTGCGCAAAACCCCATCGATAACCCGTACGAAAACGATTACACCCTTGTATGCGTCAAAAATGGAGTCAAAAATCATAGCCTTCAAAGGAGCGGAAGGGTCGCCCGTGGGCGCGGGAATAGACGATACAATAGACCTAAACACTTGATCAATGTTAAGCGACGTCTTTGCCGAAATTTCAGGCGCGCTTTCTGTATCAAGCCCAATTACGTTTTCGATATCCTCCTTTACCTTTGATGGATCGGCAGCTGGCAAATCTATTTTGTTTATGACTGGCACTATCTCGAGATTATTACCCATTGCGAGATAAACATTAGCCAGCGTCTGCGCTTCGATGCCCTGTGCCGCGTCCACAACCAGCAACGCGCCTTCGCAAGCCGCCAACGAACGGCTGACTTCATACGTAAAATCCACATGCCCCGGGGTGTCGATTAGGTTAAGGATATACTCCTGCCCGTCTTCCGCAAGGTGAACTAACCGCACAGACTGCGCCTTAATAGTAATCCCACGCTCCCTTTCGAGATCCATGTTATCAAGCACTTGGCTTTGCATTTCCCGCTGGGTAAGAACTCCCGCAAGCTCGATAAGCCTATCCGCGAGGGTGGACTTTCCATGGTCTATATGAGCAATTATGCAAAAATTGCGAATACGCTTCATTTGCTCGTTGATTTTTTCAAGCTCTTGCTTCTTCATTGCTTCGGTCATTTTTGATGATTCCTTCCTGTATCTTAAGGAGATTGAAATTTCAGTTGATTACTGTGGGTATAGTAGTTAAGAAATAGTATGAAATTTATAAACTAATTTCATCAAGCAGATTCCTTTGACAATATCTTAACAAAGTGTCACTGTGTATGCAATAGAATGAAAGAATTTGCAGGGTAAATTGTAGCTGCTTACATGAAAATTATCTCAACCGTGACAGTTTCATGACAAATAGGTATTATGATAGATAACCAGCTAAGCGGAGGAGGTTTAACATGGCTCATATACTCATTGTCGAGGACGACTTGGAAATAAACAAGCTAATTGCCCGTAACCTAAAACTTGTAGGGCACACCTATCTCCAAGCCTACGATGGTAGCGAAGCAGTTAAAATGGTTGGAGAGAATTCCTTCGACCTTATTTTGCTGGACATCATGCTTCCAAACATGGATGGCTTTGAAGTTATAAAGAAAATTGATTACGAGCCGGTTATCTTTATCACGGCAAAGGATGGATTAGAGCATAAACTCAGCGGGCTAAAGCTTGGTGCGGACGATTACATCGTCAAGCCCTTCGAAATGCTTGAACTGCTTGCCCGGATTGATGTCATACTACGTCGGACTCAGAAAAATATATCCATATTTAGCTTAGATGGCACAGCTGTCAATCTAACAGACAGGACGGTAACCGTGCACGACAAAGAAATTTATCTACCGCCAAAAGAATACGAACTGCTGGAAGTGCTTATTAAAAACCAAAACATCGCCCTATCCAGAGATAAGCTGCTTGAGCTGGCATGGGGCTTCGACTATCTTGGCGAAACCCGTACGGTGGACAACCATATCCAAAAACTTAGGCGTAAACTTGGCTGGGAAGATAGGATTAAAACAATTCACAAGCTTGGTTATCGGCTGGAGGTAAAGAAGTGAAGCTAAAAACATTCTTGTCGGCTTATTTGCTTTTTATCATAATTCTTTACGGCAGCCTTGGCTTGGTTTCGGTTTATATGAACAACAACCAAATGGATATGCTAAGAAGGCAAAGCGAACGCGACTTTGGCAGGATTTCATCAACCCTTGCACGAGATGTCGCGGTTTTATACGGCCATATGGGATTTCATCGTGATGGGTTTGTCGAGTCGGTTGAGACGCTGGTGCGCGGTTACTCCCATTATTATCGGGAACATGGCATACATTTAACCCTATTAACACAAGCCGGGTCCATCACGGACGAACTTACATTTGTACAAAATGAGCATGGTCACTTTATTTACATCACAGGAGAATTGCCTATAGCGTTTTACTCTTCTTTAGCCCTAATCTTCCAACAGTGCATTACAGAAAGTGTGACAGTTATGCAAAATATCCAGCAAATCTTTCTGATACTGGCTATTGGCTTTTCTATAATTGCCGCTTTTGCGTTTTATATTGTACTTTCGCAAGTTTTTAAGCCATTGGATGTTGTTGCCCGTACTTCCATCAAAATTGCAGACGGTCATTACGGCGAGCGTATTTATGTAAGAGGAAGCAACGAGCTTTCACAAGTGGCGCGGGATTTTAATCGTATGGCAGAAAAAATCGAAAATCAAATTCTAATACTGGAAGAAGAAGCAGTCAAAAAACAGCAGTTTATTGACAATTTTGCACACGAAATCCGGACACCCCTAACTTCGATATACGGAAACGCCGAGCACATGCAAAGAGCACTCTTGGACGAGGGAGAAATAATCGAACTGGCCGAAATTATTATGGAGCGAACTAACCACATGATAAAAATTGCAAACTCCTTGCTTCAGCTTGCCACTTTACGAGATTATTCCCCTACCAAGAGCGATATAAATATAAAAACACTTTTTGAATATGTCGCGCGCACCCTTAGCACACTACTGTCCGAACAAGGGGTGTTGCTCACCTCTAAAACCAATGTCGATGTTATATCAGGGCAAGAAGACTTGCTCAAAAGTTTGCTGCTTAACCTATGCTTTAACTCCCTAAAAGCCTGCCCAAAAGACAGCGGTCAAATCACTTTACAAGCAATAAAGCAAAGGACCAATATTATTTTATCCGTTTCAGATAACGGCTGCGGCATTCCAAAAGACAGCATTACAAGAGTCGTAGAGCCTTTTTACCGAGTAGACAAAGCAAGAAGCCATAACCAAAGCGGGGCGGGGCTTGGATTAACCTTGTGCAAGCAAATTGCCGCTGTACACAGCGCAAAAATGAGCATCGAATCCAAAGAAGGGATCGGTACAAAAATAGAAATCGAATTTACAAGTCTGTGACATATTGGAGATAGTTTGGAGATATATGTGGTTTAATATCATACTCGTGAGGCAGGTTATATAAGCGAGCAGCCGGCACCGTAAAGCAGCCTGACCTTACACAAAAAACTACATCCAAAAGGAGACCCCAGCAATGACAAAAACAAAGGGCAAGGAAATATTAAAAGTAGCGGCAGTCGCCGTATTATCCATCGGGGTAATGAGCGCAGGGCTTATCGGGCTAAACGCCAAAGTATTTGCGGGCGCAACCAATAATGGCGAAAGTATGCCAATTATAGCAACACAGGCCGTAGCTGCTCCAGCGATAGCACAAGACGCGCAAGAAGCCCCAGAAGGTTTTCAAGCACCAACACTGACTATAAACGAATTTCAAGAAAACAACCCAAGCCCACGCGCATTAAACCTCGAAGATGCGGCACAAATTGGCGCGCAATATATATGGGATATGTTCGGGATATGCCTAGACGGCAAGTTTGTTGATCTGTGGTATCAGGTTTGGCCTTCTCACACCAGAGCGTACTGGTTTGGACATGTTGCCGAATCGAGAGAAGCGTTAGTAAACAGCCAATTCTTATACAGCTTCCTAATTGACGCTGTCACAGGCGAGCGTATCGACATAACAAGAATTGAAATCACGTACAGACCCGAAGCAGTACAAGCGGCTCTTAACGAGCAGGTAATAAGAGGCGACTACGGAAGAAATGTTGATGGCACTGGTGATACTATCTTTGACGCAATACTAAACCTGCGAACAAGACATCAAATGCCAGAACGCCTTGACGAACAAGAGCAGGTAGCAAAAGAACTTGCCCAAAGACATTTCGTAAGAACAGAAGTGGTGAGCGCCGAATTTGTATCATTTGGTGTTTCAAATTTCGATTTGGATGAAAGTGGAAATCTTGTAATAACAGCCCACATGTTAACCTTTAGCGTCACAGACAGCACCGGGCGCGTTGCACTTGTATCGTTTAATGAAGAAACAGGAGAGCTATTTAATATTTCCACACAAATGAACGACGTAATCCCCAGTTTTGATATGGTTGGCGGCTTAGGTTAAGTATTTTCCTTTGCTGTTCTAATTTTGCCAATTCTTCACTGCACAGTTTATTATAGCAAAAACCCTCGCCAACGAGTCTTATATCGCTTGCGAGGGTTCGACTGTATCAACTTTAGTCAACGCACCTCAAAAGAGTGGCACGAGACGCAGCAATTCTCCTTCAATCCAAGGAGCAACAAGCCACCGCGCACCTATGGTGTGTACAAGATTTGATGCGATGCTAGAGTGCTGAAAAATTACAAGTCTCGTGCTGCATTTTTGGGGTGTGCTGACTATAAGTAACTAAAGCATAGCGGGATCGAACCACCGGTCTCTTATAGCGGTTCAAGCATGCCACCGATACAGTTGGAAACGCCCCTTAGAAACACAAAAAAAGAAAATCTAATAGCGTAATCAAGTTTCTCTACTCACTACTTTTCTGCGTCCATATTGAATGAACCTTTGCGTCCATCAAGCGTTGCCAAGTGCACATAGAGTCCAACTTCGACCCCACCAGCACCACTGCTGCCACCCCTGCCTCTGGAAGTGGCAACAGACCAATCAAGATGCTTCTGCAAAAATGTATCAAATTTCTCTCTAGAGTCATATAGAGGGCTCTCACAATCACATGCAAACTTTATTCTTACATATGCTGTACGCGATGTACTATTTTTTTCATCTACTTCCCATGTGAATGAGTGAATATGCTCATCTGAATTGGTCTCGCATATAAAACCAAATGCATCAGCAAACGCGTTCAAATCATCAATTTCAAATAAATTTGTGCTGTAATTACCAGGCCATGCACAAAAAAGCCTACTCTCGCGATTGCATACTCGCACATATGCTGCTTCAATTTCGTTTATATCAGACTTGTTCTTATGCGCGATACCGCGCACAGTACCATCTAGCAAAACCTCAATATAGCAGTTGTTTGGGTTTTTGTACGGGAAACACTCAACACTTGAAGCTCTCCTCATTGTATTTTACCCTCCTTATGATTTGGTGTTTGAATAGCTAAAGCTTTTCATGTGTTTAAGCATGCCGCATAGCTCACTTAATACTGTACTGTCTTAATATACTGTTATCAGTGTATTGAAGCAATAAAATAATGTCAACAGTATTTTATTTAAGAATCAGGGCAAACACATGAAAAGCTTTCCAGACTCTGAAAAATAGAGTAAACTACTCCCCGAAAGGGGATACGAAGTAAATGAAGAAATATTTTGAGCATTTAACAGACCCGAGGCAATCCTGGAAAACCGAGTACAACCTACAAGAAGTGGTAGTAATGACAATATGTGCAGTAATTAGTGGCTGCGAGCATTGGGAAGATATAACAGATTTCTGTAGAGTAAAGGAACAATGGTTTCGCGAAAAGCTAGGGCTGGTACTAAAAAACGGGGTAGCATCACACGATACATCTCAACGCATTTTTCAACTAATAGACCCTAAAGAGTTTGAGGCTGGATTTGTATCCTGGATATCAAGCATATTTCAAAAGAAAAAAGGCGAGATAATTAGCATAGATGGCAAAACATTATGTGGAAGTCGAGGCACAACAGACAAGGCAATCCATATGGTAAGTGCATGGGCAAATAGCAATCAGTTAGTGCTAGGACAAGTAAAAATCGATGAAAAATCTAACTAAATCACAGCTATTCCTGTATTGTTAGACTTACTAGATTTAGAGGATTGCATAGTTACACTTGATGCGATGGGATGTCAGAAAGATATAGCAAAGAAGGTTGTAGAGGCCAAGGCGGATTACGTTTTTAGCCTCAAAGGCAATCAAACTACGTTACATGATGACGTCCGGTTATATTTCGAATCAGCACTTGACCAGCCACAGCTTTATAATGAAATATTAAATCATAAAACGTTGGAAAAAGGGCATGGGCGTATAGAAAAAAGATATTACTATCTAACTGAAGAAGTTAGCTGGTTACCACAAAAATCTGAATGGTCGGACTTGAAAGCAATAGGAGCGGTTCGCTCTATAGTTGAAAAGTCTGGCAAAGTGAGCGAGGAAATTCGCTATTTCATTTCATCTGTTACAGATGTGAATGTCTTTGCAAACTCGGTACGCAGTCATTGGGGCATTGAAAACTGTTTACACTGGTGTCTTGATGTTA
>Ga0123352_10004376_pt1 | contig 20791 bp, 11 predicted proteins | sample TergutLab28metaG_FD_89700 | JGI IMG/M metagenome (GOLD analysis project Ga0123352, IMG submission 89700) | Labiotermes labralis P1 segment gut microbial communities from Petit-Saut dam, French Guiana - Lab288 P1 | ecosystem: Host-associated > Arthropoda: Insects > Digestive system > Gut ...
AAAATAAAATAAAAATGTTAATGGTTAAAATTTGGAAGCACTGACAACAACGGGCCCTGGATATCTCTCCCCCCCCCCCCACCTTATGTACCTTGAGAAGTGGCAACTGCATAACTCAATATTCATATTCTGAAGCCAATTTTCTCTGTCGCCTGGCAGCACTAACTTTAAGAGTAGGCCTACCTTATGTCACTTAGTGCCGATCTATATTTAGCAACACGACTGCAAGTGACGCACTGTGAACGCTGCCAGTGACACAGGATGGTGTGCTGCCTGTAGCTGACAACAGCACTGCGAGACAGACAGACCGACATAATGGGTTCTTCAGTTTATAGAACACTTTTTCAAACGTGGAAGACGGGGGTGGAAAAAAACTTAATACACCCTCTGTGCCTGAAATTTTAACTCGAAGCAATTTAACCAATCGGTGATTTCACCCTGCTTGTGGTAGACGTCAGAAGCTCTGAAATTAGTAAAATTAAAAGGGAACCAATATTTTATAATGGTATTTCGGGAATTACAACTGTTGAATCTTATCGACTTATAACAAATACACACTAGTCGCGAAAAACGACATCAGTTGTACTGATAATCGGTCCGTTTCAAACAGAACACTTATAACACTGCTAAATTTACGGATACTAAAAGTAAAATCATTGTCCTCTAGGGTGTAACGATGTCTAGGGGGGGTCTAGGAAAGCCGACGTTTCGGAGAAAACTGCAGCCTCCATTATTGTGGTAGATGAGCTAATCGCGCGCGAATAAAGCATGTTCGATAAAGGAACACAGGAAAAGGAGCCGGAGTATGGACATGGCCGAACCAACAGGAAATTCGTGGCTCTCCTTACACCTCCTTTCCATAAATTTGAACGATATGAATTACAGTTTTTCTAGACGACAAAAGAATAAGAGAATTCGCGAGACAGTAGAAGAGAAGCCGCATATCATGAATAGTAAGTTACGGGATAAACAACCCCATACTACCGCACATGATACAGTGGGAAGAATGAAAAAAAAATCACTGGAATTCTCCGTCTTAATAATAATAATAATAATAATAATAATAATAATAATAATAAGTACGACACACGCTAAATAAGTGAAATACAAAATAAATTATCAGAAGCAAAGGAACGATAGTTCAAAGCAGAGACATTCCCACACAACTGCCGTGACTTGAGTAGTTTGACTAGCTTATGCTGAAACTACACTGCAATAGGCTTGAAGCTAACTGAAGTATTGGCCACGGCACAAATGAAATGACGGAAAGGAATCCACTTGATTGTTTTTTGTAACGTGGCTTACAGAGGCATTACATGGCTCCAAATCAAATTTACTCAATAATTTTTAACACGGATAATCAACACAGCCTATTAAATTGAATCCAGATTCGTTATCTTACGTTACGTTACGTTTTAAACGTGCGCACAGATAGTATCTCCCTATTACACATCCATTGCAGGCACATGGTAAAAATGAACACACAGCATGAATACTGTACTTGGGGCTAGGAAACAAAGACGGCTAATAATTTCCCGCACAGCTCTGCTGAATATGGAATTTAAAATCCAGGGATCTGTTGACTGCCCATTAACGTCTCTCTGCCAGCTACTAATGTTATTACGCCACAGTGATCACAATAAGCAAATTATGGATACGTTCATGCTACGGATGTCAACATTGTCCTGAGAGAACGAGCGCATAGCACAACTCTGTAAGGCTAGTGTCACACCAGCGTCCCTTTCTTGACGTGCGTGCGCGGTCGGTAAAAGCAACCACGTGTGTCCTTCACTCTTGCCCCCCCCCCCAAAAAAAAATCGAAACAATGTCCACCTGCATAACAGGGCACTCTTGGCAACACAACGCAACACGGCATGCTGCCACAAAACCAACTGGAATAGTGAAATTAATATGACTTTTAATAGTGTAACTTTAGCAAAGACGATATAGCTCCCTGATGATGGTCCTAGGATCGAAACATATCGGAGCGTTTTTAATGTTTTAAGGTGTAAATTTTATAAATTTATATAAGTGCAGTGGTTGGTAAAATAATTGAGTGCCAATTTTTTCCTTTAATTTAAAAGAAAACCCCGTTTTCGACTAAACTGATAAAGCTAAGCTTAGAATCGTGTACAGTGCGGGTTTTACAGGATCAGTGCGAAGAAGTATCAAATCCCTCCACAAATGTCAGTAGAATTACTACCAGCAACTTTCATTAAATTTCGTCCTATAGTTCCGGAGACAAAAAAAAAAAGGCAAATAGATCGAGAAAAGAACTGACATTAATCCCAGGTTACGGGTTCGTTTACAAATCCTGATTTGAAATTTCCGAAAAGGAACGTTTATTAGGAGACATCAGAACAGATGACTGTGTTACTGCTTTTGTATGCAGCACGTTTGAAACACTAGCTACAGGCGTACGGTTATTCATTTATACAGCATCATATCTGTAAAAGCATAAGATATGATTGATATATTGATAAACCCTACATCGACCGATTGATGTGGACTGATTAGTTTACTGTGAACTCAAATACGGTAGTTATTTTCGTTCATTGAGAACTAAGTAATAACTCAATTTATTTTATATTTTCGTTCTCTCATTCACTGAGCTGGATTACACTAACTTCGATTTTTCCTCACAGCGACGCCCGAACACATTGGTGTACGTTTTAAAAGCAATTTCAGCATAACATGTTGAGACACAATTTTCATCGGAAAATAGGATGTGATTTGTGCGTAAAATGATAGGTTGAAAACAACGAAAACTCTTAACTGAATTTTTTGAAGACACAGATAAGCCAGTTTACAATTAAGTACAAGTTACCACATGTTTTTACTACTTTTACTCCAGTTTTTACTATACTACTTTTACATCTACATATATTATATACCGTGACTGCATAGTACATTTTAAGATATAAACGACATTGTATAATAATGCGTGACTTTTTGTAGGCCTAACTTATTTTGATTTATCGAACATTCGGTAGTCCCTTGCAATGGCTACAACATGTAATGGTTGACATTTACGGTATGTTTCTCAAATAACCACTGCATTTGTTGGTTAACTTTTAAAGGTTATACACCCAACTGTTCAACAGCCGGAGTAGCGAAGTCGGTATAGCGATTAGCTACCGGCTGGACGGTTCGGAGTTCGAATGCCGGTAGAGGCAACAGATTTTTCTCTTCTCCACAACGTCCAGAGCGACTCTGGTGCACACCCAGACCAATATTGAACTGGTAACAGGGTATTTCCCGAGGGGAAAAGAGGCCGGGTTGTGAAGTTAACCACTCAACTCCATCTAGTGCCGAGGTTAAGAATGGGTGGAGTTTCGCCTCTACTACCCCTATACGGCTTCATGGAGTGGAGAGGAAAAAATGTTAAACCCATAGCTCGGTACCAGGATCTCATTCACATGTACATGGTGCACCGTATGGCATTAAATTACGCCAGGATCTTGAAATTATTACTAAAGTAGATCATTCTTTTCGCAATGACTAACATGGCAACCGGAATCTACTTGTGAGATGTGAGGTGCTCAGAACGGTGAGCCAACTGCGATATGAGGCCATCTTCTATTCTGAAGATGGAGGCAAGACGTGGCTCTGAAGCGTTGGTACCTACCAGACCAAGGACACGGCGTAACACGCCAGATGACCGTACTCTAGAATTACTGGCAACAAGACATTGTTACAAAGAAGCGAGACACAATGCAGGCAAGTGTTTTCTGAAGAGGAAACCAGACACCTCATTTCACTAATACTGTTATACAGCCATTATAATTAGAACTATGAAAGTAAAGATGGACGGAACATGAGGCATGTATTGGGAGAAAAAATTCATACGCGGTTTTGGTTGGGAAACCTAAGGAAAGAGACTAATTTGAAAGACTCTAGCCTAGATGAGAATACAATATTAAAATGGGCCTTCAAGGAAACGGACAGAAGGACATGGACTGGCCTCATCTGACTCAGAACAGGTACAAGAGGCGGTCTCTTGAGAGCAAGGTAACGATCCTTAGGATACCAAAAAATGCGAAGAATTTCTTGATTAGCCGAAGAACTGTCAGCTTCTCCAGGGAGTCAGTTATGGAATTAAATAACGCCTAAGCACAATCAAAGAGAAAGAGATCAGTGTGTATAAAGGAGTCATCTCGTTTTAGCACTGAAGGTTCGTCGAATCGTTTTCTCGGTTTCTCTCTAAGGCAGGTATATGTAAGATGATTTAAAACACGGTTTCGTGCTTTCTTAACGTTTTTGTGCAATAACTCAGAAAAGAATGACTGGTCTTAAAATCCAACTGCGCAGTGTTCATATGTTTGAGCACCTCAATTTTGTGGTAGTGCTAATTAAACCATGGAACCTTGGCGGGGTAAAGGTTAACGGAGATCGGTATCCACAGGTACGTTTAGGGACTCGAAATAATGATATTCAGACTTGGAAGGGGGATGACATCACGCCACTGTCCGTACGTGGATACATTTGTAACATACTTCAGTGTTAAAAATGTATCTGCTACAGGGCAGTAAGTTGGTCATTAAAGCCACACAAAATGGCCAAAGTCGTCGTATTATCCGACTATGTCAACGGCAGAAATTCTTTTAACGAAACTGAAGGACGTGGTTATCTTCCTTTGTCTGTCTTGACGGCATATACCTGCTTATCAAAATTATCTCAAATATGCAGCCTACTTGTACTCGTTCTTTATGCTAAGCAGAACTAAGCCTGCGTGATTTCACGATTCCGCCGACGTATGCATGAGACCTTCGATCTTCTGGGATGTTACGCATCGTTTATTTGCAGTTACCGACGTTTCGGGACACCATATTGGTCCCATCTTCAGGGGTCAAGCAGTCTGCTTGGACTGCCCGACCCTTGAAGGATTGACACCGTGCAGTCTGTTAGAAATTTACCTATATATCGGATGAGCATACCATCTTCGGCACAGACGAGAACTGTCCTGAAGATGGGGGCACCAGTTTACTGCGAAGAGTAGGAACGTCGAGTGTCTCACTTCGACAGAATCAAGACGCAAATTTCCAAATCTGAAATCGCCACTGCAGTATGCGTATACACAGTATAAATGCCACGAAATCAGATCAATGTGTTAAGTCAGCTTCCATGGACAAACTAAACGTCTTCTAGTGAATATGAAAGTCTCCGATCCGGTCACGCAATTTCTCACCTTTATCTACCGAGCCCGACCGTTAATTACAGTACTCGCTAGAATCCGCCACTGGACATCACCCAGAATCAGTTGACCCAAGCCCACACTTTATGTCCCATTTATTTCAAAGTTATTTTAATACTATCCTCCAATCCATGCTTATGTCTGCCAAGCTTCTCTCTTCCTTTCTGGTTCTCAACCTAAATTTACGCATTTAATGTTAAGCATACCGTTGTGTTTTACGGTATTATACAAGTACTGTGCGTGGGCCGGGTAGTTCAGTCGGTATAGCGACTGAGCTACGGGCTGGACGGTCCGGGATCGAATCCGAGATTTTCCGTCCGTCCAGACCGACCGTGGGGCTCGCCCAGCCTCCTGCAAAATGGGTACCGGGTCTTTCTCGGGGGCAGAGGCGGCCGGGAAGTGGGGCTGACCCCCCACCCCAATCTAGTGTGCCGAGGTCTTAGAAAGAATAGAGCTATATCTCTATTCACCCTAAGGGCCTTCGTGGCCTGTAAAAAGGGTGAAACCTACCCTAGAAGTACTGAGCTGTAGCCGACACAGCATTGTTAACCCTTCTCATTAATTCCCCGAACTACGCATTGCTACGTGTGTCAACTGACAACCGCCACCTTCAGGCCATCTGGCACCACAAAAATGTAAACAACTTGCAGTTACATTAAAACCGTGTCATTTGATCGACATCCCAACAGTACATTCAGTAGTACATAACGGTTGCAATGTCAGAAATGGATTCCAAACACTAAAATTATGTAAACAGTTAAAACCTTCCCAATTGTGGGTGTTCCAACCCCTTGTGCTAATATAATAATTTATTGTCCGTCTTACACAACAATACGATGTAAGGTTAAGTTATGTACAATTAATAAAGCTATATGTTTCAACCCCTTGGAGTCATCTTCCTAAGGTACATAAACACCTATCACATACATACAACAACGATCCACTTGTTCATCACGATCATATGTTCTTTACCTGCATTTTTAACCAACCGTTTATAACATATATTTTATACCTAACGCACTGTAAACCACGGGATCCCGTAGGTAACTACTTCAGACGTACCATGTATGATTCATATTTTATAAGCCTGAAGATGACCCCAAGGGGTTGAAACATGTAGCTTTATTAATTGTAAATAACTTAACCTTACATCACATTGTTGTGTAAGACGGACAATAAATAATATTAAAACCTTCCCAGTTAGCGTTCTAATGAGCAAAATCTGTATTCGTGTATCCAGAATCTTTTAATGTCTGACAAACAGACTCTGTAACCACATACTTCCGATAATCGTACCACGCCTTCAATTTACGTCTCTATGCAGCACATTATATGCAACACTGGAAGACAGGTTCTCCTTTCTGACCACACGCTGTCAACAATGGGAACCTCCCAACCTCCCAACGGGAGTCCGACGTCGGAGGCCGGCCTCTCCACCACAGATTTCACATCACATTGCATATAAAACTTCAGTTCCTACCGCACAGAGAGCACAGTCCTCCATTACAAAGACGGGTGATGTTGTTTACAGAAATCATCGGTATTTATTCGGAGACTAACAAGAAACACTTAAACACAATGTGTGAACAATAAGGTTCCTATGATACTTCGGTTTATTTTAACAGAGAATAAGTCACATTCTAAAAGATATTCCTTACCTAAATACTCATAATTCCGCCACTTGTTAGAATAAACACGGGGACAAATAAAAAGGGATATTTATTACACGACGCATATCAGCCCTCATTCACCAAGTTATAAGCCAATGAGAACGCTCAATACGATCACAAGTAAAGATTAACCGCTGAACGTTGAAACGTGAAGGAAGAGTAGGTCTGAATATACACTGTCTTATGTGCATATAATTGTTGCCACGTCCTGGAATTTATACCCGAGCAGGAAAATTTCTATCACAAGTGGGAAAGAATACAGCCACACCATCGGCAAAAATACGAGTATGTGCTGAAGACTTTAATGAAAGTCAGACAAAAAAAAAAGCAAAAGCAAACCAAAAGACAAATAAAAGAAAACGAAAAGCTTATATAAGAAGTGTAAAAAAAGAAAACGAAAAGGGAGAGCAGCTGAAGATATGCGGCGTTCAGTACAAAAAAAAAGTACAGTACAGATGTAGTATTAATTGCGGACTTGCTAGCTGCGACACAAAAGTGTGCAATATTTCTATTTAAACTGCCTGATACACTGAAACCTGTCTCAACAGTAAGATAATTCACGGCCCTTAGGAGCGCGTTACAAGAAAAATTTACTGTACAGTACTTGGAAGACACAGCTACCCCTGTGTTTAATTATAAACCACGCTATAAAGGCGTATGATGAAGCTAAAGTATAGTTCCACACATTCTTAACCTCGGCACTAGACTGAAGTGGGTGGTATACTTCACATTCCTTTCGTTTCACCCCCGGCATCTATCAAACGGAGGGCTAGGTAAGCACCACAAAGGGTATAAGCGCTTTGCAGGAAAGAGGTCGTCATACCCTACAGGCCCCATACCGACTGAGCCACCCTGGTTACGTACTAAATTTATATCATCATCATCAGCAGCAGCAGCCTAGCGCTACAGTCCAGTGTGGACTTGGCCTCTTCTCCAATCCTGTCAATCTTTGGTCTTCACTCGCCAACCTTGTATGCTTATCCTCCTGAGGTAATGCTCCACAACTATTATCCAGCGCTTTCTTATACATACAGACATGCATACATACATACACACACACATACACACACACATATGTATATATATATATATATATATATATATATATATTAAAAACTCTGTGGATGTCTGACTATACGTTTAATAATATCTTACAAACAATTATACATACATACATACATACACACACACACACCTACACGTCATTGGGATATTCTAAACAGACAGCATCCTACGAAACAGGTACAATCGATCAATTGATTGACAAAGATATGTCCGTCTCGTTTGTCACTGTTCGCAAAATTCGAGAGTATCTGGCAGCACGTGTCGCTGCCTAACGGACCGGCAGTGAACTACAGGCACTTCCCGAAGGGAAAGGAGAATAATTCAGGCGGGACATCAGGAAGATGTTAAGTTTAGTCCTCTTCGCCATCTTTACGTCAATTAGGAGGCAATTAAGAGTGAAAAAGGAGGCACGCTCTCTAACAAAAGTATTAGCATTTCGAAGGAGAATGTCAATAGTCTCCTCTAAATGAGAAGCCGGACACCAACTAGAAAACACGTGACTTCTGGTTTTACGATGTAAATGAAATACTGGCTTCTTGTAGTGGTTTAATGATTAACCAACTTGATAATACACCCTATCCACAACTTACGTTTATCTTCGATAACATCTTGTGTACATCAGTATTGCAGAAATTTAAATTCATTACTAGAGCTGTGTAAGAACCAAATATCACTGTACAACCAAATTCAGTCGTGAGCAATAATGGAAGCCAGTCAACAAGCAGTAGGTCTACTCAGATCCTTACCAACCAAATCATTCCTACTTTCCCTCCCTCCTTCCTGCCTTCCTTCCTAGCTGATCTCTGTTACATTCAATAAGTGAATTCAGTCGCATGTTCATCCGTCTGGGCACTCACTATAAGGACTCGCTACGGGCTGGACAGTCCGGCGTTCGAATCCCAGCAGAGGCAAGAGATTTTTCTCTCCTCCAAAGCCATCCAGACCTGCTCTAGGGCCCAAACAGCCCCCTATCCAATGGGCACGAAAGTTCTCTCTCGGGGGGATAAAGCGGCCGGGGCGTGAAGTTAACCGCCCGCCTACATCTAGCACCGCGGTTAAGAATGAGTGGAGCTATCCCTCTAATCCATCTCTACATCTTCACGGCATGGGAAGGGACGATACGTTTTTGTCTTTACTTTACCATCCTGATAACGCAGTTTCGAACAGACAGCTGCCACTAAGTGCACAGTAACTGCATCCTTCATATATGGGCCTTCAAAGTAATAATAGTAATACTAATAATAATGCACAGAGATTTAATTACAGCGACAAAGAGAAAACAACCAGGTTCAATTTGAGTCATTTGTCGACATAAGTCGATACGACTTGACATCGAGTAAAGCATTCGGCGCCCATGAGTTACGGAAATCCAACAAGACTGGAATCCCTTAGAACATTAAAGAAATAAAATGTGGACACTCTGAAAGAATTGTTTATATAATTGGATCCACCATTTGTCAGTTGCATTTTAATGAACTTGAGGATGTGTCGCGTTAGACTGGAAATTATTCCCAGTCCACTGCTCCCCACCGTGCTAAAGGACAGATTCCAGTGTGGAGAGTGAATTATAAACTGGGATTTAGCGCACATTCGTTTGGCGATGCAGATAAACAATGGCTTTAGATGGAAATCTTTCTCTGTGCCCTCGGTACATTAATCAATGGTGATTGCGAAACAAGGATTTTAATGAAAACAGCAGGTGTCTAATTACTGTGAATATTTATGTACATATTATACTTAAAGGTTTAAGTAATTTAAAACACTTGTGTGGATTCAGCTAATGACCAAGGCAGAGCATGGGACACAGGAGAGAATCTCAGACACAGGCGAGTTCCTCTGTTAATCGACAGAAATGTTCAAAATTAAAAGACAGGAATGCGCGGCAAGGTGAAGAGAGGAGAAATAAAGGACAGAATGGAACGGGGAAAAAAATGACCGAAGCTGGTGAGAATGTTTTACCAACAACAGCCAGTCTGGAGTTGGAAATTTATGTAGCTCTCTAGTCTATAAGCTATTGAAGCACACAGTTTCTGGTTTACACGTCGGGATGTAAAAGATCGACCGAGCAAACTCATTCCTGTGATGCCATTAAGGGGAACGCCACATGCATCGTATACCAGCCCACCATTGTTCCTTCAGTACACTTCATGTAGGAACAACGCCATGATATTATCCTCCGGGTCGGCCGAGACAGTGCCGATGGGTTACTGGCAGCACAACACGTGGCCAGTTACAAAATATGGTCTGAGGTATTAGTAAAGCACACAGCTGCAGTCTTGTTGCATGGAACTGATAATGTACATGTTTGGTCACGTTAAACTGCATATCTAAAGAAGCCTTTACGCAATACAGCTCACCGTGTCGATAGAGGGTTCCAGAATGTACAAAAATTCATGACGTGAGTGGAAATAACTGCAGTATACGGCGGGTTACGGCCATGTACGCAGTAAGCTGTCCCCGTGCTTAACCTTTTGACGCCTAGTCAACTATAGTGGTCGTACCGCACCGCTAACCCCTAAAGTTGCATTTTATATATTTATTCAACAAATATAGGTGCTGAATATTTTAAACATGGTATATACTCTCCGTTTTTTTCTTTTCAAAATGCATTTTGTTTCATAATTCTAACGTATTTGGTTCTTGTATTATTCACATTTTATATACAGGATGTGCTAAAATTTAAAAAAATAATTCCGGCACCAAAAGGTTAATCAAGCACCATGCCACAAAGTAGTGCGCAGGAATGGCCGTACACCTCAAGCAATCTTCACCGCGACACTATTGGAAAAGAGCGGTAAGCCTCACGCTCCAGCCACTCTACCCGTAAAGAAAGGGCTCCCGATACAAATCGGGCAGGATGGTCGGTGGGACTCATAGCCCCTGCTGAGAATTTAGCCCCGACAGGATGGTCGTACAGCACAATTCTAGTCAATATATGATTTAATTAATTAAGATGGTAACGTCGCAAGCCTTGTGATTCAACCAAAAACCTTATGCGTATCAAGTTAAATGCAATCGTTTCCTGCAACCACAAGGACACACCAGGACAGTAATACTAGTAACTTGTATTCCGGCAATGAAAGAAATGTCCCCTTTTCGTGCAGATATAAATGACACACGGAATCAAGCCAGTGACCGACAGCGTGCGGGGAACAAGTTCGATGAATGCTAAACAAATCATAACAGTCCACACAACAGCAACAGAAGTAAATACAGTCAGGAGATTGTAGCGTCTAAAATCAAAATACGGTAAAATAGCGCTTGTTTTCGAGCTTAGCGATTTTATTCCCGTACGGACAGTCGTTTTAGGAAGTCCCAACAACTTCATTACAACTATAGGCCGAATACGTGTACACTGGGCATACTAAGCACTACAAGGCATCTTAACACCATTCCGGTCTGATGTTCTTAACAAATGGAACACACGAATTTTTTCCAGACATAATGAGGTGCTGTAAGAATGTACAGTATACCATACTTAATAATTTACGGTAATCCTTGATAAGTCCTTGTTATTCAATACATTTCCTACTTGTAAAATTCCAACGGTTCATACCAGTCTCACCAAATTCCGCCACTGGAACCTATCTTGAGCCAGACGAGACAATCCACACCCTCACAACATATTCTCTTACGATCCATTTTAATATTATCCCCACCCCCGTCTAAGCCTAGGTATCCCAAACTGTCACTTCTATTGATGTCTAATGATCAGAATCAAGTCCAAGTTTCTTCATGCATGCTGCAAGCTATCTGACTTTAAGGCCACAAGGCGTGGAATATAAAGTGCAACTGCTCTGTCTATTTATTACACTTTAACGCAAAATCAACAGTAAGTTAAATTTTGCCTTAATCAACTGTCTATAATGTGCATATATCAGGAACAAGTGTCAACTGTTCGGTAAAGGTGTGACAATCATCCCACGTTTTGTTCTCTTGTCTTTCTGTGTATGTACTAGGATTTACTAAACACTTACCTAAAATTTGGTTACACTTGTAAATTTCTTTGTTCGTTGACGTATAAAAGTAGAATGTCTAGCACGGGAATTCACAAAGACAAAGAATAAGCAAGCTATAAAGGCAGTTATAAATAATCAAGTACCGGGCGCCTCTGGCCTAACGAACACACCCGGTTACCGGAGACGTACCAAACGAAGGTGGACTGCTTGGTCGGGCTGTTGATGGATCGTTCGGGCATTAGCATCAGCAGCGCTCTACAAAACATTTTCCTATTTTGTACGTTCTAAAAAAATTCACTGCATACCTCACTGACTGATGGATTACTGTCCATTTGCGCTATCTTGCAGGTGATCGCACGGACTGATGAAACGCTATTTAGAAAGTCACACAACACATCGGTCCGTGTCCTACGTGAAAACAAACCCGAAGCCATTAACCTGTCTTCAAAACGTGACGTGGTTTATATATAACATTTTATCAAACGAATATTTATCAAGCACTAAATGTTTTTTTGACCCAATATAAATAAAAATTCATTATCATGACATGTCGAAATAGGTACAAAATTGTAACAATAACAGGCTTTCTTAAAACGTATTTATATAAAAACACAGACGATATAATAATCTGTGTCATTCTCTCTCTCCTAGCTCTGCCCAAGGCAGTGAAAGCATAACAATAGTCAAATACATAATCAAGATCAACCGACTAAAAAGATGCAACCCATAAGGCTATCTGCCATGCAAAAAAAGGAAGATAGTTTTATTGACGTGAATATCCAAACAATATACAAATAATATCCAAACAATACCCAAATAATATCCAAACAATATCCAACACTCAACAGACTCACGCTTAACAAAGCAACAGCAGTGTCTGCCTTGAAGCAAGACGAAATTCTGAGGAACAGAGAATATATGCTATACCAACATGCATTATTCATGTAATTAATTTGTAATAAAACATCCCGGAAATTATACAGTGTATATTTTGCTACATTTAATCCTTTCAAGTGCCATATATTTAACGTATATATAAAAACTGACTTTTTGTCTGACGGTAAACACCCACATTCCCCTGTACAATGGCCAGGCGATTATTTCGTATAGGAAAACACTAGTGTCTTCTTCTGGAAATAACATGCAAAATGCATCCTTCAACGTTACAGCAGGTGGAACACATAACAACCATTGTGTTACAAAGGGAAGTAAATGTGAGGGCCAATGTAAATGCAGAATGAATAACTGATAAGTCAGTAGTCTGAATGCACCGTAATTAAACCAAACTCAAATTATGAAGTTAATCAACAAAACATTCAGCAGCATAAAACCCGCACCTTCTATTAAATGTCTCTAAATTTCATTTCGTTACCATGCAAACCACCCGAGCTTATTTAATAAAGCGAGGTAAGAGAAAACTGAGTGACTTAACGCGGGTCGCGACCCGCACACACTGACGCACGAGTGTTGAATGTAAAATTTCTTAAACATCTTTTCCCGTTCACTGCGTATATATAACTCACGTGATGTAACGTAGAAACAATCTACACGCACCTCTGTCAGAACCCAAAGCAATAAATTAGCCCTATGTGTTCGAAGTAATATATTTTTAAATTCGTGTACGTAAAAAGAGGTCGTAATTTTGCAACAGAGATAGCAGAACCAACTGGTAAAACAGCGTTCGAAATAAATAAAAAAGTGTCACCTGGTAAGAAAGAAAGACAGAAGGAAAAAAAAACAAAAGAAGAAAAGAGAGAAAAGAGGAAAAATTACACAAAGAAGAATATAGTATATTCAAAGCAAGTAAATGTTTAACGCTTGTCAAGGCTGTCGTCTTCTTGGACGTTTCATCGTGTAGTTTGGTTTAAAGATAGTCCGCCGACGTTTCGGAGGAATTTGTTGCCTATATTTTCGGGCAGAATATCGATTTATGACCTGCGACGTTACGCCAATAGCTTACCCACTCTACACAGGATCACTACGTGATATTCCAAATTTTCACATATTAAATTGCCCATTAAACAAGAGCCAAAGAAGAATTAAATCAGAACCAACTTCAAGTACGCCCGGAGACACTAAGTATAAACTAATGCAAAGCTAAAGTTTTTTTCCTTGTGCACGTCATGAAGTTAGATGGCGGAGTGGTGGTACAGCTGTACTCAGTTTTCAATTGCGCACATGATAGGTGTGGGTGGTCATTTTTACTAGCCGGCACTTGACTCCCGAAACACATTGAATAGAAGAATGGGTGGGCCCCACAGCAGGTCTCGGCGCTTTCGAGAACTGATAAATATCTTGACCCTGACGGGAACAGAACTATTCCTCGAAAGTCCAGCACGTAACGACGCCACTGCACCAACTACGTCAGTGTTTCCCATCTTAATATGCACATGGAACTCTTTGGCACTTGCATCACTTCTGCGGAATCCCCATAGAAAACTCTGTGTGAAGCTAAACGGTATACAACAAACAACGCAAGTAGAGACAATGATCAGTAAAAATGTTAAGAATGTGAGATCAACATATAATTGCACAGATCATACTTCTTACACAAGACAAATAACCTTCAACAGTAACATTGATTTCCACAAAAAGTCAGTAACAACTTTTGGGTACTGTATTTATTCCACGCGAACGCACCCATGTCAAATAAAAACCACAGTCACATTCAATGCCGTTATACCGCGACAGTTGCGCTCTTGTGAGACCTCGCGTAATAAAATTTATAATCATTATTACTATTATTACCATTAACATTATTAGGTTCGGGGCCATATCTTCACAATGGTCGCTGAAATCGCGTAATATCCAACATGCGTAAGGCAAAGTTCGCGATATACAAACAGCGTTCACCCATTCATCAATCGCGTATTAGCCAAATCGCGTTAACGAAACACGCATCATATCAGAACCGACTGTATTTTAAGTTCTGTATACATGGATAATGGGTTCTGAATTTATCAATTTACTACTACAGTGGCATTTCCTTGCAGATCCCACATCTTCACTGCATGCTGTGCAAGGGTTCCCCCGCACAGCATTTGGGTTACATTGCACTGAGCTACATAATCAATTGAATCTGTTTCTCTTTGAATAGGCTTTATATTACATCCACTGCATTTTCTGGAAAAAAATAGTGACTGTTAAGACTGGTTGAGTTCCTCCAGATCGACCCCGAGGCCACCCAGCCTCCTATACTATGGGTAATGAGTCTTTACCAGGGGTAAATGGGCCGGGACGTGGTGCTGACCACCCACCTCCTTCTAACGCCGGGTTGCGAATTGGTAACAGCTGTACCTCCACCTCTCACCTATGTCTGCGTAGGCAAGTCATGGAGTTACCTTTAAGAGGAGTTAAGAATCGTAAGCAAAGAGCACCAAGCGCTCCAGATGCTAGTCAGCAATAAACATCCGAACATTTTCAACACTCTTACTCTTTATGCACATATGAGCAGGCATGAGCGAAGCGCACCTTCAGTCATCCCTTATAGTACATAATGCAAGGATAGCTCTTTCCTTGGAAAACCTCACACCTCATGCTTTATCTCCGAAACTTAAAAATAAGTTTCGACCAAATGTGCTACTGCAACACATACACACGCTGCACTAACCTGCTGTGTAACAATTCCGTTCGCCACACAACCAGTAAGGGCCGGAACATGTACGAGTTTAATAATTTTAAAAACATTATTATGAACCTAATGACAGTTGTGCGTATTTGTTGGTTACAATTGTGGAAACTGGTATTGCATTTCTATTCCAAATTCTGTAGAAGGAATGTTGGTTCGCTCCCAATTAACTTGGTCCCTGCTGTACGTAAACGGCGTACCGAATATCTGTATCACTAAATCCATTTAACAGTAAACAGCTGGAATACAATACACAGATCTCAGTAGCTAAAGCTCTAATGGTTGACATTACCTAAGCAGTTCTTAAGGATATAGTTTTTGTTTCAGCAGAAGTAGGTTTACCCTGTTTATACCTCCTCTTTTATATATATATATATTATCAACTGTTGACTGGTCTTCAAAAATACAAGTTATAAATGTGTGCGGAACTGTACATGTAATTTGAGCAGCTTGGATATTCAATGAATCAAAATCTGACCAATGATGAACGAAGAGTCACAAATAAAGGCGAAGGGGGTTCCTTGTCACTAACGCATGGCATATCCTGAGGCTACTGATGAAACAATAGGCCGCCAGACATGAAGGATAATTGCGAATCTGTTTAACAAACAGCCGCGGACAGCCGACAAGAGGTGGGGTGGTGGAAGTGGCGATACTCACAATCCCTCTTCTTGAAAAAAAGTTAGCACGTCACAAAACGACACACAAAGTGTCAGACTCGGATACTGACCAGCAACGAGCTCTGCTGGACAGAGTAACGAACCATAAAATGTGGGAAATTCCTTGATTGGCTGAGCGTACATCAGCTTCTCAAAGAAAGGAAAAAAAACTCATTTCTTTGCTGCATGGAATCACGTTTGGTAACTGTGTGCTCAGAACTGGATTACACACCACCACTCTTCTGACGTTGCATACTATGAACGTGAGGGGTTTCGAAAAGGAATAGCTTTATCTGTTCAAAGTACGAATTTCGACTGACGTCTACAAGACACCTCAATCAGGATTGAACTCTGAGACCTAAGTACGAATTGAAATCTGACAGGCGAGAGACATAAACCTCTCAGCACGACCAATACGTTCCAGGCCTTTACCCTGCCTGGTCCCTCAGCTATCTCGTGTTCAGAAATTGACACGGCCATTTTACAACAGGAATACCAGCGTCGTCTACGCTCGGGGGTCTAGTGGCAAAACTGTACGGCAGTTAAAGCGCTGGCTGTCACCAAATCTGGACAAAGATAACATTAAAAGTTACAGGCAAGCTTAAGCATTTTGGCCGAATTTGTGAATATTAAGGTAAATAAATCAATCTCACTCTTGCTATATTCGTAGCTAATTTTTCCAACGCGGTTCAGATGGACCCCACAATAAGCACTCCAGGCAAGGCTTTCAACACATGTATTTACAGTGGATCTACATGATCCATAAGCTAAACGAAAAATGAGAGTCAGATGAGTGGCCGATCCTGTTTCGACTACGAATCAAATTTAAATTAAATATAAAACTTACTACAACGAGTATCTACCAATTACCGCAACTTTATATTGACTGTAACCCATTTCTTCACTAACCACAGAATTATCTAATTAATGAACTAATTATCTTCACTGCGTAGGACTTTCCTTAATAAGTTGATAGTTCTCAGCTTGTTAAGACACTCCCTGCTCGTGAAGATTCCAGAGTTCACTGTGCTGCTCACAAAAGCTCGCCTGACGACCTCGTTCTAAGCCTTTTCAGCACTTCAAACTTCACTTCTCCTACATCAATTTCAATATTAGAAAAACACATCACTGTAACAGAGTGCGCAGTTGGACAATGCAGTTACTTTGTGAACGACTGAGAACAGGGAGCTGAGCGGAACATTTGAGCCTAAGAAAGCAACATTATTTAGCAAATTACACAGTTAGGAGGGGGGGGAGGACAGTCGGTATAGCGACACGCCACACGCTCGACGGTTCGGGGTTCGAACTCCGGTGGTATCAGAAGACTTTTCCCTTGTCCACACACGTCTGCACCAACCCTGGTGCCCACCTGGCCTCCCGTGAATACCTGGTTTCTTTCCCGAGGGTCACGTGAGTACAGGGTGAGGCTGACCACCCACCCCAATCTAGCGCCCACGCTAAGAATGGGTAGAGCTGTACGTCCAATCCCACTGTGCCTTCACGGGTTGTTAGAGGGTGAACTTACTGCTACACAATAAGGAGTTTCGTATTCTATGCGTTTCGTCTAAAGCCCTCACGACCTTAAAGTAGAATTAGGTGGGAGAAACATACAAGATGCAAAGGCTATTAAGAAATCTATAAACAGTCTTAGTTGAATACCGCATATCATTGCGGAAAAGAGGACGTAGAAAGAAGGATAATACTAAACAGGCTGAAAAGATACATGATGTGCAAGAGGTGTGGAAGGAACTGAAGAGGTTCAGGATAGTGCAAAGACGAAACACAGCTGATTAAATAAATAAATAAATAAATGACTAGGTAAATAAACAGCTTACACTGAAACAGAGGACATAGCGCGTAGTAGCTGCTGTGTGTATATCAGCAAACCGCCCCGAACTTCCACGCCGTAAGCTTTGCAGATCTTCCATCAAATCCCATCGCTGAGGTCATCCAGAATTTATTTTGTAAATTGGAGTTGGAAAAGGTGATAAATGGCATCTCAGTAACGCAGAACCACAGAAGGCTCTGACCTAATAAGACCCAGATCAAGACTCCAATAGTGAAAAATGTTACTATGTAATGTAATTTACGTACCTGCCGTACTGTCGCAGGTGTGACAATTACGGCTAAATTAAGACTTGTAGATACTCGGTGAGTAACATTTCACAGGGGGAAAATAATTACTACTCGTATTTACGTTTGTCTTACACATTATTTACACAAAGCCGTACATAGATTTAAACTGTATACACTGAAGGCTGTAAATATGGACTACTCAAGATAATAACATCAGGTATTCATCTTGACATTAAACTGAAGCACCTAATTGGATGAAATTAATGACCAACACCATAAACCCTCTCCCTAGTGCAGCAGGGTACTTACAGCGGCACATTGTCTCCCACATTCTGTGAGACAAAGGCAGAAAAATGTGCTCCAGTGCTTATTTCGAAGGTTCTTTTAATGAATAAGAGGTAACAGGCAATGGAGGACAATGAGACGTGATTGTCTAAAACTCCAATGATCCGAACGTTTCGTAAGTGTAGTCTACATGACTACACATAAAAACTGTCACAATTTAAGTCTCAGTTTGGTTTAAACCCTTCGGTGAAATATTTAATTTATATTCATAGCAGCAGTCGATGGTAGCTATTGTCTCGTTCCTAATTATAGTAGACAAGGACTGCTTAAAATTATGTTCCGTCTCTTTCCTGCAAGACCCTACATAAGTTATTGTCAGAGGTGGCATTCTGAAGTGTCAAGGTGTGGCACTGTCAACACATCATTCGTAAGTGACAACATCGACGCACAAAATAAAGGACTGTCAAAGATGAGATTGTAAACTCGCCCCTTAGCACGCGATTAGGTTATTAGATGGGGGTGAGCGATCAGGTTCACTCCCCTGCTGCTTTACCCCCGATGAAGACCCAAGGGTATCCGTTGAATGGGAGGCTGTGGCTGGTCTGGATATTTTAGGGACAGGAAATATGTTTCATGATTGTAATCCAGCTGTGTTGTTTTTACCATTCAACACAAACACAGGTTTCATTAGAGTTGTGTCAAGACCAAATCTGTGTTTTTATCGAACGAAAAAATTGTGGCCCCTGCCGGGAAATAAATACGATTCCTCGCTTGCCATGTTCCTACTCTAATCACTGCAATGAAGGTCACATTTTCCATTCCGTGCATTACAATTCAATTACAATAATTTACGCCAACACATGCACACAGCACTCCCTGATGATGGACCAGTAAGTCGCGCAACATGTAGGAGTTTGTGGTTTTCATTACATTACCGTAACTCCAATACAACTGTATGCATTCGTTGGTTTCAATCACAGTCACTGCAATGACTGAGCTATCTCGGCCCACAGATATACTGTACAATAATACAAGTGCCCTCGCTCACGGAACTATCGGTGAAACATCCCCGTTAATTCCTTCAGTCCAAAATCCAATTTGAGAAGGAGCAGCACATACAATAACACGGCCTGACTTTAAACTTAATATCACAGCTACAGCTCAACTGCACTTTGAACACGCCGTAATTATAGCTTCGGTGTAATTCTCAGAATCAATACAGTGCGTTTCCCTATACAGCACTTTTCTTACTGTGGCTAAAGAGCCGAAAGCGGTCGTAGGCCGCCTCGCTCTTGAGGTTCCTACATCACACACAATTTGGTACAAAAACACGCACGCACACATACACACACACACACATATATATATATATATATATATATATATATATATAGGTATATATACATATACACAGGGTTATTCAAAATGACTGTCGGGGTACAATTGTCCAGCGGCAATTCCGCACCAAATTCGGGAAACAACCACCATCTGACAGTTCCATTCAACGGAGGTATGCACAGTTTCATGAGACAGGGTGCGTGCGTATCCCGGAACTGAAGGTACGAACCAGAACCGCCACTGAAACCATCACCGCTGACATGCTACAAACAGTTTGGAACGAACTCGATTATCGTGTTCATGTTTGTAGCATCAGAGAGGGTGCACATATAGAGCACCTGTAAGGTATGTAACAAAAACTTGGAGTGTTGTTCTATTCAATGAAAAAAACTACACCTACTCCTATCTCAAGTGTTTTGTGTATGACAAGTTGTTAAAACCCCGACAATCATTTTGAATAACCCTGTATGTATGTATGTATGTGTATATATATATATATATATATATACACACACACACACACACATATTTAATGTCATTTTACTTCTAAATGCGTGCGACTAAGCAATACGTTGGTGTAATGTTTTAGTTTAACATTTATTTATTATTAACTGTTAGTGGTATAGCTATTAGCTTCACATACAGTCGTTCGTAGAGTATAACCAACGAGGTGCAACGTTTCACAATTTCTTTATTTCTGTAAGGCGCTCTACATGTTTCAGACGGGTTTTCCAGTTTTCTGCTACCTGCCGCTAGCCTGGCTAGCGGCAGGTAGCAGGCTGCAGCTGAAGCACTGCTTCAGCCTGTATCCGGATACCACACCACCCCAGCCAAACCACAACGTAACACCAACACACATCGAACCAGAGCAATACAACCCATGAAATAACTCAACAAATAAGTCGCAAGCTCCTGAG
>Ga0123352_10004380_pt1 | contig 20785 bp, 11 predicted proteins | sample TergutLab28metaG_FD_89700 | JGI IMG/M metagenome (GOLD analysis project Ga0123352, IMG submission 89700) | Labiotermes labralis P1 segment gut microbial communities from Petit-Saut dam, French Guiana - Lab288 P1 | ecosystem: Host-associated > Arthropoda: Insects > Digestive system > Gut ...
AAGTCAGCCTACACAACACAACAAATACTCGCTAGCTCCTGAAGATGGACGTATTAACGTCTGAAACATGTTGAGCAATATATAATAAAGCAAGTGTCATCTAGTTGGTCAACCTTTATTCAAGGATTGTACTTTTGTTGCAAAGTGAATTGGATTGAGCAGGATCAGGATTGTGCCCAATGACAGCCTTTGGTCTTGGCACTGTTGAGCATTAAAAGTAGGTCAGTCACAGCAAAGGAAAGAGAAATACAATCAGACCCAATATTGTGCCCCCTCTATGCCATGATCATTGTTTGTCTTAGACTTTGTAGGCTTTGTATGCATGTAGTCTTGAGTTGAAATTCTGTCATGTTTCCACTGTTATGTAAGAAGGCGTTCCTGTAGAAATTCATGGCATGCATATTCAATAGAATTGTGATTTAAACATGTTCTTCAAGATCATGGTGAACAAGGGCTATCATGTATGTGAGTGGATAAATGTTAAGTTTATGTGCTAGCTTCATCCAATTACTTTTTTAACACCATCTGCCATCAGTAATGTAGTTGGTATGCTGATCTTTAGCTTGTTGAACTTTGAATGTCATAACATAGTTGTCAGGTGTATAAAAAGGAGAATACCAAACAAAGATAAGGAGGAATTTCAGATAAGTGGTAAAGACTATTTTTTATTGACTTTTAATACAGCTCTGTGGTTAAAACAGCACTGTTAAATAACCTTACAATTAATTAGACTATGAAGTTTGAGAAGTTTTGTCTTTGACACACAGGATTTTAGCAGTATATTATTTATTATCTGGAAACTGCTTAGATTAATGAATTGGCAAGAGAGAGAATGTAGAATGTATAACTGGGATAATAGAAGTTTGAGGACACTCTCCTCAGTATTTGGTTGTTGTCCTCAGTTTCTCCACCGAGCAGTTAAGATGATTTTGTTTAGTGACCCAAGAATTAAACAAAATTACACTAAGAACATTTCACTGCATCTTATTTCAGTGTGTTTGCTGGCACAGCAACTCTGGCAAACTTTGCACTAATGGTGACATGGCTGCCAGCAGCTGTGGTGGTATCTGAAAGATGGTGTTGCCCACCAGTGGTACCACCTCAATGGTTTGCATGGGACAGCAAGTTGCGTCCTGCTCGCATGGCTGCAGACCAGGCTCGTGTAATATTGGACAAGTTCCTTGTGCAGGCTGTCCTCGCATTGCGGTATCTGTGGCTGTGTGTTCTTGGGGGAGCAGCACTTGGAAGTGTAGCCATCGTGTTCTACTATCCACACTTCCAACTGCCAGATTCGAGAGACTTCCAGCTATATGATAGTCGGCATCCATTTGAGCGCTATGATCTGGTCTACAGGGATAAATTTTTGTTTGAACGGCTTAAGATGGTAATAGTTTCCTCTGTTCTTAAACTTACAGTAATTTAAGTTGGGGTGCTCAAATTTTCCAAATATCTACAGTTCACTAAAAAATTCTATGTGGCAGATGGGTGACATGAAAATAGGTTCCATACAGAGAACCCATAAATTTTAGGCACCAGTCTACAAAAGTTAGTTAATCCGGTGACTTGGTGCCTGTGATTTGTGCACCTCTGATTTAAGATGTTGTTCTGGGTACTGTACAGAAACATTTGTGTTGAGTTATTAGATGCACGGCAGGTCTATCTGTCCTGACAATGACGAGTGATTTTAATCTCTGACATCATGATTTAGGTTCCTTGACCTGTTTCTTTCCACAGTTTTTGTTTGTAGTGTTTTTTGCTCTGATAAATATTTGCGGTCTTCTTGTGTCTCATGTGCCATCCTCTTCTCAATGCATTATAATGAATGAAGATGACAGTGATCACTGACTTATTCACTTGTTCTTATTTACAGGGTGACAGCGATGATAGCCTCAGTGTCAAGTTGCCACTTCGATTTGTATGGGGCATTAAGCCAGTTGATAATGGTGATTATTTGGATCCCGGAAGGCGTGGCACCCTTATATTTGATGACACATTTGATATGGCAGCCCCACAATCTCAGCGATGGCTCCTCCAATTTTGTCAACGCCTTAGGATGCAAAGCTTTTATCAGCCAATGTCGGGTCCCCTACTGCCAAACTGCTTCATCACATCCTTCAAATCATGGATGCAGCGGCGATGCAGAGACCCTGTGGACCGTATTGATAGGACTCCCTGCTGTGAGAACTCGACTTTCCCTTACAAGCGCCGAGTCTTTGAGAAGTGCATAGTCCAAGCCATAGTGGACCTGTATGAAACCCCTTCTTACTTCTTGCCAGGTACAGCTGGACTCAAATTCTCACGTGAGAAGCATCCTAAAGTACGTGCACTCATTGTTGAGTATGACAGCAATCACGCTTATTCACTTTCTTATTCCGACATGGATAATTTCTTCCGGCAGGTTGAGTCTTGGGCACACAAAGAGATTTCAGAAGCCCCGCCTGGTATGAGGAATGGTTGGTTTGTGAGTGATCTTGAATTCTATGACCTGCAGCGCACATTGTCACATGATACTCTTCTGGCCATTGGTGTTTCTATGGGCATTGCCTTTGTTGTGTTGCTGTTGGTCACCCTGAACATACTCATTAGCTTGTATGCCATCCTTACAGTATCATGCATCATTTTTGTGACAGTTGCATTACTCATACTGCTTGGATGGAAATTAAATGTCCTTGAATCTGTTGCCGTGTCAGTGGCCATTGGTCTGGCAGCTGACTTTAGCCTCCACTATGGAGTTCATTATCGGATGTGTCCAGGTGGTGGAGACAGGGAATCAGCTGTGACATATGCCATCTCCCGTATGGGTGGCCCCACAGCTATGGCAGCCCTGACAACAGCTGCAGCTGGTGCATTTATGCTTCCATCCACTGTGCTTGCCTATATACAGATAGGGATCTTCCTGATAACTGTGATGTCTGTCAGCTGGGTATACTCCACCTTCTTCCTAGGCTCTCTGCTTCGAGTTGGTGGACCACAGCATGGGTTTGGTCAATTCTCATACCCTAATCTTCACAAAACTTGCTGCATCAATGGAGATGGAAGCAGTGGGGGTTCAAGTGCTGTTAACTGTGTAGACAAGATAGTTTATACCAATGTCCTGTCTGAGTCGACACTGTCAACGTCGAGTACAGTGTGTGCTTTACATCCAAGTGCAAGTGAGAGTCATGAACTAGAAGCTTTAAGTGCAAGAAATCACATAAACAGCTTCAGTCAGAGGCTTCGCCGGGCAGGCAGTCTCTCCGCAACATTACCATCATCATCTTCTGTGCCGCTAGTACCATGTACCACTACTCGTGAAGTTTCTGTACCTGCTGACCAATCACCTTCTGCAGCAAGTGCTACAACAATTGTCCTGGTGGATGATGCAGATGTGGATTCACGTCCCAGTATAGGGGATGCAACAGAAGAGCCTCTCATGAAGCCTTAGTGTCCACACAATCTTGGTTCACCTGTACAGTATGTATCCAGGACAAAATGGGGGAAATGGGGGAGAGAAAAAAAAGTTTTCTCACTGAGTAGTATGGCTAGACTTTTTTGTCACATGTCATCATTGGAACGTAATCAGCATCATCAGCAGGTACACAACCCTTACATGTAGCTGTACCAGTTTACACATGAATGTCGTATTATTCAGAAAATGAGATTTTTATACACAACCAAATGTACTTACATAACCCCACAGTGTCATATACAGTACAGATATGTCACAAAAGTCTGTTTATTTCATCTCTGAAAGCTGACAGTTGCCACAGTCATTAATATTTTGGACTTGGCTGCCTAATTTGATACAATAATGTAGTGTTTAGGGCAGAAGACATGCACAGGGCTGTGTTTTATCCCCTGCCTGTTTTAAAATGGCTGGAAAATTCAGAGTTACAAGTGCATATTCCAGATAGTTCTATTGTATTTTTATTAAATTATTACAAACTTTCAAGAGATTTAGGGCAAGTTGTTTACATATGTTGCAAATGTCTATTAAGGTTTATGACAAATTAGATCTTGATAAATCAGTTTTAGGTAATTTTTAATTAATAACATCATTTATATAAATTATGGCTTTTCATGGTGGCATGCATTTAGATTATGGTCTTCTGGGTTGTGACACCATGTGTTCCTGTCAGTTAATACCAATGTTTCAGATGAACGTGCTGCTTCCACTTTCAGAGTTGAACTACATGGTAATCCAGAAGCTCATAAATCTTGGAACCTCATTTATGCACAGAGACGGCAGAAGATAATACTTTTAAGAGTTAGTACAGATTCATGTAAATTGAGCAGAAGTGATGTTGACTTTGTGGTAGTAACAGAGATTGGGCTGTGTCAGTTGTGTAAGTTTTTTTATGCTTTGCAACTACGAACCGGACAGCTTAATCGGTATATTGATTAGCTGCAGGTTTGATTTATGGTGCCGTGCTCTTTCTAGATGGGGGCTAAGTGAGCCACCTGTCACACCAGACTTCAAGTTAATGACTGACCATCCTGTGCCACAAGCATAATTGCTTTCACAGCTGTATTTCCACGGTCCCTATATACAGTTAGGATTAAGTGCTGTAACACAGCATCAGCGTTGTCATTTACCTTATAGAGTTGAACTCAGTTATATTGGCACAAAAGGAACTCAGTATTTGGTGTCATAAAAAAGTGTTGTTCTAACCAAGGAGTATAATGTTACGGTGAACAGTGAGGAATTAATTGGTACCGCAGAGTATCTGATGCTGTAGACAAGGCATCATATAAACAGATTGTGTTGTAACAGGTTTTACTTGTTTTTACGAGCTCTTACACATGTAAACTGCCAAACTGACAAGGGTCCATATCACTGATTTCTTTCCTGTCATTTCCCTGAACTTTTCTTTAAACCAGCCACATCATATTGTATCCAATCAAATATCATATATGCTGCTGTTACTTTAATGGGCAAAAATGTGCACAGTGTACAGAGAAATACTGATATGCTGTTAGTAACTAGTAAGGAGGTTGGCCTGGAAGTGACTATTGAGATAACTAAGCATGTTTAGTGTGTGTTCATGTCTTGTGAACACATTGTAAGTCATAACTGTATATAAATATAACCAATAACTCCTTTGAATACATGGCAAAGTTCATATATTTTGGTGCAACACTAACAAATTAAAATTGCATGCATTAAGAAATTCAGAACAGAGGAATTCAGGAATGCCTGGCAACATTCAGTTCAGAATGTTTTGTATTGCTGTTTGCATACTAAAATTATAGAAATTAAAAGATACAGATCTATAAGTTTGCCTATTCTTTAATATTGGTGTGAATTGTGTTCTGTCATATTACAGGACAGACACAGTTTGAGGGTGTTTTGAGAATATGGTGCTGAGGGAGATAAATGGGGCTAAGTAAGAGGAAGTAACAGGTGACTCGATAAAACTGTATAATGTAGAGTTTCATATTAAGGAGATTAACTCAAGTAGGATGAAATGGGCAAATCATATGGCATGAATTGGGGGGGGGGGAACAGAAATGCTTACAGGGTTTCAATTCGGAAACCAGAAGAAATGAGAGCACTTGGAAGACCTATGTGTAGATGGAAGGGTAATATTAGAATGGAATTTAAATAAATATGTTAGTAGGATGTGGACTGGATTAATATGGATCAGGATAGGCATGAATGGCAGGGTCTTATGAACACAGTAATGAAATTTTGGGTTCCATAAAATGTGGAGAATTGCTGTACTAGCTGAGGAATTTTGATTCTCAAGAAGGACTCTGCCCCATGGAGTTAGTAAGTCACTCAGCCAGTCTTTTGGTTAGTTATTGTGTTAATTAGTTCCAAATAGATCCCACCAAAAGAAAGCACATTTTCACCCAGCTAACATTGTCATTAACAATTACATCAACACCAAATAAAATGCAGACATGTTGTGTTTTATGATCTTTAAGTTTACATTGCTTTTTGACATTAAGTTTTGGGTTATGTGGTATGAGAAGGTATGACAGGTAGACCATAGGTAGTTTGTGCACTGTTGCTAGCAAACTGCTCAGCCATCCAAAACAATGTATAAATTGAATGAGAATGAAATGTATTGTCAGGAAGAAACAAGACAGAAATCCTTGCTGCTTTACCCATTTTAAGAGCATAAATTGTTAATATTTACTTGTTTGTGGGGAAACATGATGTAATTTCATCAGCCTTATGGTGTGTGAACCAATGTGCACTGGCTTCTATAACCTCCCCATACAGCAGTGACACTTGGACAATCACACTGCCAGAAGTCACTCTGTAAGACAGATTGTAAAATATGAAAGAAAAGGCATTGCAAAAGGGAATTCAGTTATTTTACATACACTGCAGACAATCAGTACTGACCATACTACAAAAGCAAAGGGTATTATGTCATGGTGACAGCATGCAGAGAGCAGAGAATTCTCAAATGAGTCCTGAACAAGGAACCATAGATATAAACACATGTGCTCTTACTAATTGGTCTAATTCAGCATGAATTTATTACTCTGATGGCAGTATGCAGAGGCCCCCATGTTCCCTGTGTTCACTTGTTTGCATCCTTCTGAATAGTGAGAGAACTGATCTGTTCTGAGATTACAGTTGCATGTGGTGTGTCATTTGGTTTTGTAGATTGGTACTGACATTTGGGAGGAGCCAGCAGCCTCTGTCTTCAACCCTGAATATGGGGGTAGCTAGTCCTTCAAACTACATGCTATCAATCTCAGAAGACTGTAATCTTGGCACTTGCTGCTGTAGAATTCAAATATCACATATTATGTTCCAATTATAGTGCTGTTCATTTGATTTAGTCCTCAGATCATAAGCCAACTGTGTGCATTGTCTGGGGTTGCAGTACTCACAAAGCTTCAGGTTCCATAAATGCAGTTGCTTCCTTTACTTGCAGAATGACTGTTCACTTCTCCAGGACTCAGCTTCATGGAGTTAGTCTTCTGTTCTTGCATCTTACACAGTTTACTGGTTTTCATGTGTGCAACACCTTGAAACTCGCTCTCTAACATGTGCGTACGCATACTTTGGGATGCAGTTGCTGGTTTGTTTGCTGAAGGTGCCCAGATGAAATTTTAGGATAGTCCATTTGGGGCTTGTGATGGAAAAAGTGGCAATGAAACAGGTTTTTCTTTGAGAAATTTAGTGTTCCTGTGTTAGTTACCATTTTAACAGTGCTGTATACTTAGGCCAATTTGAGGCTGCAGTATCAAATGACACAGTCTCACCCCATTGCTACAAGCAGCTAAAGTCTCAGGCTTGTCTGTACAACATCTGATCCTTAGTCTTCCATTTTTAAAAACAGAGAGTATCACAGCAATGAAACAAGCACCTGAAACACTTCATTTTCATTAAAGAAATAACCTAAAGTTGTGTGTGAGACAGAGAGTGTGGGAGAGACAGCTTGTAAAGTGCAGGATGTCTCTTTTAGTATGTCCCTGCACATGGTAACTTGTCATGGCATGTCCTGGCTGAGGCAGACTTTTATATGATAAAGCTGTCATGCTCAGGGTTGCGATAAAAAGGACACTCAGTGTCAAAGACTGTTTCATGCTGACTGGTTTAACTCTGTTGACATGGCAGTTCTTGTTATGTTGGCATCTAAAAGACCATACAGTTTTACTGTGGAATCCTCTACAGCATTCCTCAGTCCTCTAGTGCCAATGTGACATTTCTTCATTGAAATAGTTGTAGAGGGGTGAAACCACTGTAGTGATAATACCATAAGGTTCAGTTTTTCCAGATTTCATTGCCATCAGAAATGGGATAATTTGTATTTCAGGAAATCACTACAAGGTACATATTTAAATCTAAAATTGCACTTACTTCAGTGATTTTGTCATTTTTTTTAAAAAAAAAAAAGTTATCAGTCATTTGTTTCCATTTTGATTAGACATGACACCTCCATGGCGACTGTGTGTAATGACATTTTTTTGAGTGATTGGCCATATGAAAATGAATTTCAATCCAATGATTATGGAGACTGACTGTCTGCATAATCAGAAGTTATGTGATGAGTGACTTGCCTCTCTGTTGTTTATGTACACATCTTGGAACCCAGTTCTTGGAATTGTAACTTAATGAGATTTTGCTGCTCACAGCCATCATTATCTACATTAGACACACATAGACTCCTAGTTAGTGCCTCCATTTTTGAGGGTTTACCAGTTTTTGACCCACAATAGGGTCCAGTGGTCTGTTTTTGTGGACACATTAATGAACCTAAAGACTCCATAAGAGGAAGAGAAGTCTTAACCAGTTGAAAGATTATCACCTCTCCTCAGCATGTCTGTGTTATTCAGTCAGGTCATTTTGTTGTCAGATTTGGAGAGTCAAACCACGAAATAACCTACATCTTGCCTTGAAACTTTGATGAGAACTGTAAGAAAGGGTTGCAGAAATGTTACTGCTCTAAAATTTGTTCTGAATATTGTATGTACTTATTTCTAAAACTGTATGTATATTTTATTGTAGGGACAGTAGTTCCATCTGAAGTAATAATTTTCAATTGATGACACAAAAGAACAAAGAAGAAAAATGCAGTCTGTATGTTACTAATTACAATTGTTCATAAGATTGAAAAAGTCTGCATTTTTTTGAAGCTAAAATTGTAACTTATTAGCTCTGTGTATAGTGTTCATACTTTATGTGTGCCAAAATAATAAACAGAACAGACAAGCACTGATTGTTTGCCACAGCATTTAAATTGGCTTTGGGTAGTCAACAAAGCCTCCTGTTAAATAGTAAATTGGCCAGAACATGAAATTGATAATTCTCCTTATCTAGTGCCTAAGTGTGGAATGGAGGAATCTTTACCTCCACTATCCATATATGCCTTCATGGCATGGGAACTGTATGCAGAAAAACTCATATTTTTCCTTTAGGGGCGAGAATACTTTGTAGTGAAATGAAAATTCACACACACGCAGAGTACAGGTTTTCCTATACACTAAATGAATTTTGTCAGTTGGGACTGTAGGATGATATGAGTATCCTGATCTTACCATAATTTCAGCTAAATGAGTATATTTGCCCAAACTTGATTGTCCAATATGACATGGAGCAGTACATGCACGTCAACTATATGAGTTCTAATGACTGAATATTTAATGTTACATAACCTCAATAGATGATACAGCATTATTTACTGTACTGCATGAGATTTGAGGCTCAGATGGTAGTGAATATTTAGATGACCCTCTTCTGGGATGTCGCACTGTACAGTTTGACGGACTGTAGTGCACATTCAAGAAGGCTTTACAGATGTGCAGCAGTTTAGTGATACTTGATCTTCCTGAATTGGCTGCATTCGAAACCTTTGAATCTTCGTAATCAATTTCAATTGTGAGTACATCAGTAAAGAGAATCTAATTATTCCAACTTGCTGCATCCCAGTTGACACAATTTTGGAATTCTGTACCGCTGTGAAGTGTCAGCTGTTATTGTCAAAGTCTTTTCTGTTCTTATTGCATCATTCAAATTACATCTTAGAACCCATATTATGAAGATTAAAGGAAATCCTCTGGCATGTGAAGCCTTGTAGTCTGGTAGACAGGAACTAGCATTTTGAAAGAACCTGCTGCCTCCATATTTGGGGTAGCAGGTCCCTCTGAAACTTTGGTACCCATCCACCAGATTACATAGTGTGACACATCTATAGACAACTGTGATCATGATACCATATTCACCACCATGAAACCTCATCTGTAATCAATAGAAATTAGAAGCCTTTGCTGTGGAGAATCAACAAGGCAACAATCTTCATGTACTACTGAATTTGATGTAAGTGTAACACTGACTGGTACTAGGAGTGTCTTTTGTAGTTCTTTTTTTCACTGCCATAATGATTGTTGACAACTAATTTTGTGTTTTTTTTTCCAGCTGTAAGAATGAGGGCCAAACAGTAATTACAATTTTCAAGTACGCATTTAAACACCATGTTCAGCGTATGTAGAGTTTACAACAATTGTCTCTTCAGAAAACATATTGTTGTAACTGCTTTTCATTGCTTCATGGATGTATACTGAACACCTTGCAGAAAAAAAAATATCTTAGCATATTTTCTTCTTAACTCTGAACCCTAACATACTTTCAGCAAAACCATGCTGATATAAAAATTTGTATTCAAGTAAGTTAAACATTATTTGCCAGAAAACCTAATTATTTGAAAGTATGTGTAACAATGTTTCAGCCAATTCTTGACATCACAAAGAAATGTAAAATTGTGTGAAGACAAGCACAATAGTACAACTGAAAACCGGTACCTCTAGTAATTAGCTATAAAATTAGAAGATCATGTGTACATGATTTCATTGCCTGTGGTGAAATGTCCCTATTTTAATAACTTATTTAAAACAGTTCTTTGCTTCTTCTGTTGCCTTCATTGGTTTTATGACAACCGGAACACAGAATGCAGAATATAAAGCAGTCATGTTCGTAGTTTCAGTGATCAGGGGAGGAAACAAGAATATTTTTAGCAGAAAGGCAGAGAGTTTTTGAGGAACTGTATGCATTGTTTTGAATATTCTATCCTGTCAGTAGCAGTGGTTAATAAATTTTTTGCTTGCCCTGAACACACCACTGAAGTGATAGAAATAATACTCTTTGGCAAAACGCCTTGTATTGCCATTAGAATAGAAGAAAAAAAATGCTTTTTATTACACAGATCCTTGCATGAAACAAATAAACGATACCAAATATGGCATTATAAAAACACAGTATGTGTTTCAAATTTATAGTACCTATCCATTTACAGTATTTAAATAGTTCTGTCAAATATAGACTAAAAGCACAGTAAACATATATTTACATTTTTACAGTAAATGGATTTTTTTTTTTTTTTCATATTTTAAAAATGATTCAGAATTTTCATTTGAGGTACATTCTTGTACAGATGTGAAGATCCACAGTATTTGCACAAGATTTAAAACCAACTTACATCCACCCACAGCTAATCTAACAAAGTTCCAAAAGGCAGTGTACTACTCAGCAATTAAAATTTGTAACAACCTTCCTCACAATATCAAAGACTTAGCTAATGAGACAGTACTGTATCGGAATGCTTTAAAGAGGTTTTTACTTATAAATTCCTTTTATAATAGTAAATAATATTTTAATTATCAGAGATATTTAATTGAAAACTGAATTGACAATTGGTTTTAGGTGTTTTATTATTGTACTTTTATTTATAACTAATATTCTTCCAACACTATGTATATTATGTTAGACAGTATGTATGTGACAATGTCTATATCCACAGGATTGTATCCTAATTTTGATTTATAGAATGCAAACAAATTACATAACATTACATTACTTTGTAGTTACTCCTTAACGGTACTAGCTGAAAAACTTTTATATAGCACGATTTAAGCTTTTAATGGTTGGTGGAAGGATAATGAAGAAATTGATTTATGTATAGCAGACTGCCTTGTGATACAGAGGTTGGTGTTCAGCAAATCTGGGTTACTTCTGTGCTTTGTTCTTTTGTCATGTATGTGTGAATTATTTGCAAAATTTTCCATGTTGTCCATAACAAATGCTAATGCTGAGAAGAAGAATTCACTGGGCAAGCTGAAGAATTCTTAAGTTCCTGAATAATTTCCTACCAGAGACTTCAGTTTTAGTGCCTGCTGTTATAATAATTTTTCCCTTGGTGCCTGTTGAATTTCCCCAGCAGTTAGAATGCATGACATAACAGTATGGAAATGTGCAAACTAAACTAATTTCATATTTTCAATTTTTTTTTTTGAGTGATCAGGCTGTCATAATCACAGAGTGTGCAGAACTCAGTTTAATGATAAAATGTTTAAGGCATATATTCTGATACAGAAATTTAGTTACTCTTGTTCTTCAGTTGCTTTACAGTATTATAGTATCTTATATTTTATTAACACAAGTGTTGCAAATAGTACAGAGTTTTGTGAAATTTTTTGTCATCAGAATTTAATGTAATTTTATTTGCTTTAATCTATTGGTTCAAGTGAGTCAAGACATCACACATTCAACTTTGAAGTGATCAATTTCTGAATAATACTAGTATGATTTGCAAAGAGTATGGGTTTTGAATGAGAGCTTATAGTCAGTGATGTATAACTAACAGGTTTGTGAAAGAACAGAGGACCAAGTACTGAACCCTGAAAGACTCCATGTTTTATGGTGTTGCAGTTGAGCATGTGCTGTAATCTCAGTCTGTTGAATTTATTCCTCCTCTTTGCTTTCTTGTCTTCTTGATGATGTAATCCAAACCAGCAATACACAGTACACGACGGTTACAGTTTTCTGTGATGTCATGTTGTGTGTTATGCTAAATAGTTGCCTGCTCCCTTGATCTTTGGTGTAGAAGTGCAAGTTGCATGGGAAATGGGTGTACAAGTTTGTAGAATTGGTAACAGAAATTGGGGCTCTGAACGTGATTCCTAAAAAGGGCCAAAAATATTGATATTAAAAGAAGTGAGAAAGCATTTTTAGGAGGGCACACCCTGAAGACAGAGGCAGCAAGTTCCTCTGAAACACTGACTCCTGTCTATCATGCTACATATTGTCACATCTTGTAAGAAAACAGTTTTCATTTCGTACCATGAGCACAGTAAATGGCACATGTGTGTACTTTCTTCTTGTGGATAATTTAGTTAAAAAGCTGTATAACTTTATTCTGTTGTACCGAATCTTTGTTTGGCAACAGATATTTATTCAGCTGTTCAAGAGATCCCCTGCTGTTCTGCAACAAATATTCAATACTGTCGAAAAAAAAAAAAAGCTACCCAAGGGGACGTAAAGAACCAATCCACACCCTTTCACTTATTTTTTAATAGTATCCCATCATTTACATTCAAGTCTTGGAAGTGCTGTCTTCCCACAAGGTCTTCCAACACACATTATATAGACATTAGTTAAAAACACTAATTAGACCATTAATTAATATTTGTGTCTCTGTTGGAAGGTAACTGTGAAAGACAGGCCAATATTCATGTAATCGTGTCTGTTTCTGTCAGGGGAAGAGAGAGTGCCCACAAATGGGGTATGTCATGTTATTGGACATGCTGTAATATGACAGTTCTGCTGTATATATATGTTGGGTGTCTTAACATGATGTGGTCAATATTGGTTGAAACATGCTCAAATAAATGAATGAATATGTAAATTGTATGCACAAGTTGTGCTGCTGATACGTGTATTGTAATACAAATAATTGTTTTATGAAATCCTGGAGCAGTGGTAAGTGGCTTACTAGTCACACACTTCTCTTTTGCTGTTGCTTGAAGCTATTTTGTGCTATACAAGTGATAACATTTCTGTTATACAACTGTAATTGTATGAACTTCATGACACTTTATTTGGTTAATGATGGAATGTTTCATGAACTGACCGATTTAAATGTGTAAATAGGGTAACTGACAAGTTGGCAGGATGTTTTGATTCTCTTAAGCTTTTTGGCAACGTGTGATCTATTACATGAAAATTATGTTGGACACTGTCCATTGAGGCGTGTCTATTTTAATACAGCCTAAACAACACTTTGAGAACTGACACTGCTTCCATTTTTAGGCAGTTGGTTACCATTACACAGAAATAATTTTGAGATTTTTTTTTTCTTTCATATTATTGGTGATGGTTGAAACTGAACCTGAGGCACTGGAATTACTGCTAGATTCATATGATAACTGCTAGGGAAGGTTTTGGATTTGATCCCAAATGTCACCATTAATGTAACAATAATTAAAAAAAATTAAATATGTCAGTACAATAACCATTCACATGAAGATGGTCATATAGCCAGTTGTTGAAACATTGTGTGTATCAGATATATTGCATCTTGGACAATGGACAGTGTCCAACATAATGTTTGTAACAGGGATGTTTTGTGGTCTTTTTACATCTGGCAATGATATGTACAATATAGAGAACAGAAGCTACAAGAAATGAATTATGTATTGGAATATTAATGTTGTTGTTACAAGTATAGTAACTGGTATACATATTTATGTTAGTGTCCATGTGCTTGTTTTTATTAAACTGAAAGAGCATGTTTCTGAATGGTATCCAGGAAAGATACCTGCTTCTCCCAGAATGAGACGTTGTTCACAACTTTAGTGTTTTACAAGGTCTTGTTTCCATGTACACAAATATTAATAGAGATTTGATATAAAACAGTATGTTAAACAGAAGTGTTTAGTGCATTGCTGTTGATATAAATTGTTTACAAGTATTTAAACAAAGGCAAAGAAATTGTTAAAAGTAATTGTTATTGAAAGTAGAAACTTAAATATAAATGGGTGGTAGAATTAATTGTGACATTCAAGATGGCCTATGAATACACTGTGTATATTTTTTGGTCTGAATTTTTACAGACCGTGCTCAAAAGTTTCTGTTTATAATGAGGGTCTTTGATCAATTATATATGTAGCTGTAGCTCCTTGAGGGGACAGGTCTAGAGCAGAAGATTGATTTGTGATCATATTTAGTGAGAGAGATTTGAACTGTGTAAGCAAGCACTTGAATATGTATTTTGTGATTTGTACATAGTCTTTCATCCATATTATTGTCAAACCAACAGAATCATGTCTGGTGACCCTTTCATTGCAGATGCCATTTTTAGTTTATGTTCAACTAATTGTCATGTGTCCCTTGGTATTCCTCATTGTTCTGCAATAATACCACATGTATGTGATATTGTGACTATAGGGATAGAAAGCTCAATTATTTATTTCATACACAATATGTACTTTGTATATTATGACTAGCATCTTACTGGCTGTGAACTGATTTTTCCAAACAAATTTAAGCTGTACATGCATATTATTTGACACCTGAATTAAGCCAAGTTTTACAGTGAGACGATGAGTTTATGTTTCCTACTAATAACCATTATGTGTATGATCATTTGTTGGTGCATGATGGAATGCACATAACTTTTTGTATGATACATTTCATTCAGACGGTTTTTTTTTAGACAGCTGTTATGTCTCACTTGGCACACAGTACACAAATAAGCAGCTCACACTGCTTTTAGCAGGATTAAAAGAAATTTCAATGTGTCTGCCATGTGAGTTTATCTAGTTGGATCAGACAGAAAATGTGTGTAACAATAGGCAGTGGAATTTGACATTCAGAGGATCATGAATCTTGATATATTCATATAATAAAACCAACGAGATGCACTAATATCTCAAATTTATTTTTGGAATAAAACTACATGTTTCAGAGAGAGATACTGTCTGAAACATGTAGAGTTTTATTCCAAAAATAAATTTGAGAAATTAGTGCATCTTGTTGGTTTTATTATAAGAAAATAAGCAGTGGGTTGGATCATACTTACCATATAATGTTCTGTGATACAGCAAAAATTCATTGTCCCAAAGTGCATTACTTTCAAGGACACAAGATATACCCCAACTTCCAGGGTCTCTACAAGCCTATGTGTTACCCCAGGCAATAACATATTTTGGTCCCCTGCCTCATTTAAAAGTAGTTGAACTTTTTTCAAAACTTTGCTACAATTAATCACATTCAGCTCCAAGAGACCATGACCAAATCTTTCACAGCAAGCCCAAATACAGGGTTTTAAAATTTGCTGTCTCTCAAATCTGCTGCTTAATTCTCCTGTGTTGTTGTGCTATCTGTGGTGATAACTCAAAATGCTAGTAACAAAATCCCAAATATTGGATGATGCCATTTTGATAAATGCATTATATAAGGGAGTTACTGTGTAGCACTTGATATTTTTGCAGTGCTAAATATTTGTATTGTGGTCTTCTGGGTTGAGATACCTTGCAGTTTGGTAGGTGGGGACACATACTGCCTGCATCTTCAGACTTCACAATGAAGCTGAAGGTACATCTGCCAGAGTACAGCATACTGTCATAACCCAAAAAAACACAATATAAAGTTACTGTGCTCTAACTGTGGTTACTCAAACCTAACACTTTGCAACACGTTCTGTTCAACTCTGGAGAATGAAAGTTGTACACATGTTGCCTGCTGGTTGTACAGAAAGACAGATTCATCTTTTTGTGATGGTTACAGAATAAGTTTGATTGTCTTGGAACTGTAAGAAGTGACACTATAACAGTGATTTGCTTTGTTTTACTGAGAGTACCCTTTTTGGAACTGTAAGAAGTGAAATTACAACAGTGATTTGCTTTGTTTTACTGACATTACTGACATTACTGACATTACTGTTTCACTGTCAAGTACTGCACAAGTGCTTTCACCTAAGTTAGGTTACGATTGCCTCCTTCCCAGTCCTTTCCTATTACTTTTCATCCTACTGCCAAAGCTACATACTGATGGCATTCTGAAATAAACCACTAAAGATTACCCTAACACTGCTGGTTACCTTGTCATGTAATATGTACCAATTACCATGCACTGCATCTCTCTTTCTACCTTGTCATCTGGCATTTGTGAATTTTGAAAAAAAACTTTTTTATTCTTGATATTTAAAATTACCAAAGTGGCGTTTTATATAATGGTCACTTAGAAAACCCTTGTGTTTTACTTTTACGTCTAAGTGAAGATTAGCTTTTCATTTTCAACATTTACATTTTTGGGAAGCTGCTGTGTTTATAAGACATTTACTGATAGTCAATTTTTGTTGTAAACTTGTTCAATATTGTATAGAAGGGCTGGTGTTGTCTTGCCCAATGACATATATAGTTTGAAAAATGTGAATAAGTGATTAGTAAAAAAAATGGCATTACAATTAAGAGTCACCACGTTATGTAACACAGAAGTAGTATGTTGATTGTACTTAGAATACAGTTTGTGTATAACGTATTTCAATGTAGTGTTTCTCGTTCCACAGAAGCATTGCTAGGACTGTCAAATGATGATCATATTATTGATGATGTGTTTGGTGATTATAAACAAATGTTAATTGGGTGTAAGTTTGATTATATAATTAGGGATGGACAGATTATTTGGGAATCTGTTGAAAAGTTGAATATGTAATGTAAGCATGGTGATACTGTTAATGTGTTCACATTGATTTCAGTTTATGTAAAACAAGTTGGAAGTGGGTTGGCATTCAAATGGATATAAATCAGTCTGATCAGCACTTCTGACTGGGGGATATGTATGTACCCGTGGGATGTAAATGAACCCGTGTGATATATTTCATACCTGTCAGACACAGATCAAAAAGGGCAAAAAAGTATTTTGACAACTTTCTTACTGTACAACTTCTTCTCTGCATGGAAATAATAAAATGTGTTTGAATGAAGAAGTCTTTGTATCTTGTCATGCCTGTAATACCCACTTATATGTAGCTTGAGGTACAAATTACATTACTGTTAAAATGGAACCTGCAAAGCCTCACTCTGAGACAAAGGGGTACAGTAACTCCAAACAGGTTCACAAATGCAGAGTTAGGTATAATGTTTAGATGCCAGGTGAATAATATTTCTGCACAGTCTATGTTAAAAGTTGGAACTGTACTGAAATATTTATTGTCCATTCTTCCTTTATGAGGTATTTAGTTAAACAAACAAAACTACTGACTGTAAATGATGTTCTGAGCTTAATAAAATAAGAGTGAGGAGATGTATTTCAATATGAGGTAGGCTTAAACATATTTTTCAACTCCAAACTTTGCAATTTTGTATACTTCACTGGTTTATTTGCTCTTTTTCTTGCAGTTACAAATGTGTCACTGCAAAACAAGTGACATTCCAGACACTGCACTACAAAACCAGAAATGAATTTTCCCCAACACTGTCCTTCTCTTCTTCTTCCAAACAATGTTTGGCCCATTCTGACCCTTTCTGAGGTTAAGATTGATCCCTCCACCCCATTTGATGGCATCCAAAGTCTCATTTGTCAGCAGTTTGTTTAAAAAGCTTTTCAAATGTACATGATGACATTCTTGACACGTCTATTTAACTTAACAAAGATATGCTATAGTACATTCACTTGTATGCTTGTATAAAAACAATATATATGCCTTACATAATCTGACAATTATGCTCAAATGTACCTTATAAGAAAGAATTCATCACAGAGGATTAAAACCATTCTGGAATATGTTTAATAAAATAGAACAAAATTTTTTAACCTTTAAACTTTCAGATACATGAAAGTACAATGAAAAAACTGCAAACACTGCTGTTACACATATAGCATGGAAGTTTCACAAAATTTCAAGCTCTTTTGTACTCAAAACAATTGCTATCTCCACAAATTGTCTCATTATACATATGAAGTTAGGCAAGAGGAAAGCAGCCATAAATCAGGATTGGTAACATGTTTTTGACTGGCACTGGCTTCAGGTCTTTCTAAGCAACCTCAGGGTTATTGTACAGTACACTGAAGATATTTTTAGTACTGGGCTCTGTTGTTAACCTAACAATGCTTCTGCATAATGTGCCTGTATTATACTCTGGTGTGTGTACAGATACATACATACATACCTACACATAAAACAATGCATTGATGTCTGTGTATGCAAGCAAATATATACCTATCTGGGGTGTTCCTTTTATACAGATCTGTTTTCTTTATTGTACGTAAATGTTTCCTATACTGAGGCCATGGAAAAAGTCCCAAGGATGACTGGCAAGACAGCACTCAAGTCGTCTCACTTTGTGCCCATTGTGTTACTGCCCTCCAGCCTCCTCTGTCTCAAGAACACAAGCAGAAACTTCTGTTACCAACATGTGCAAGATTTGAGGTTCTCAAAGCGGTATTGCTGAAGATTTCCGTCTTCTGGTCAGTGGCCCTGTGCGATTTTGGTGAATGGTTCCTGTTTCAGAAGCACCAGGCCCTTCAAAACGTCATAAACTGTTACCCAAATGACAAAGTGTCACTTTACAGAGACTGAATTTACAGATCATGTCTTTATGTAAACCGAATGGCCATGTGATAGAAGAGGAATATGGAGACGTGTGCTGGAAGGGGAAGCGTGGCGGCTTCATGGAGATGTGAAAGTGTCTGATCCCAGGGACATGTTTCCGCAGCATCAGTGCAGCATGATTTCAAAAATTAAGTGAAAGTTAAAAGGAAAAGTTGGTGCTGTGCTTAATTAAGCGTCACACCATGCAGATGCAAGGAGAAGTAGCAGGGTGTCTACAACTGCAATCTGGCACTAGCTGAAGGTGAGCTGACTCGGTATTATCCCCCTATCCATCCAAATTAAAATTGTAATATGCCTTTACATCGTTCTAAAAGGCCACGCACAGTGCCACGTGTTCGTTGGCGATGGGGACTAAACGTATTGCATCTTTCCCGGCAGTACCGACGAGAGGGGGTGGGGGTGGGGGTGGAAAGCCGGTACAAATTACTATATTGCACAATTTTTTTTTTTTTGTCTTTCTCGGTAGTATCATCTGCCGAATGTACAAATTAGCCCTTTCAGACCAAGCCCGAGTCACTCTGCAACGGAGAGTCATTCTTTCAGATTTAGTGCAAAGAATTTTAGCCGGCCCGCCCTTGTTGGGGAGGGGTCAGAAAAAGTTTTTTTTTTTAACCGAGGCCCGAACCCGTTGTCGGCGGGCCCTCTTCTTTAATACAGAATAAAAACCCTAAACAGTACATTACTTCCGTCTTATGAGAGAATGATGTATCCGTTCGGTGTGTACAGGTGTATATTACGACGAGATACAATCGTCTCGGATATTTCAGAGTTCTATTCCATGTCAACGCATCGGATCGCCCGAGAATTTTCTGTTGCAAGGGAGGAGGCAGGCCGAAGAGGGTACTGGACAAATGTGGGCAAATATGACAGACAGGCATAATGAGGATAAACGAAGCAAGAGTGAACAATCATCCATCATCTACTTGAATAGAATAGAATAGAATTTACTTACATTCCGTAGATGCTTTTTAGTACAAGGATATGAACAAGTCATAGCATGAATATTAGGCAGCATAATACAATACAATATGAAACACGTTGTTTGTACAGCTGTAAAAGTATCGCATAACATAACACAGATTAAAATACAGCAAGGTATTTGTTTCAGTAAATAATTTAATAATGTGCACACCTTTAGTGAAAAATGTACCTAAAACAAAAGAGTGGAGTAAGAGATAATCCTTCGACGCTGGCTCAAATATTTTACATCATATTATTGTCGTACTTATTCATTACTGAAGATGTTTTAACACACTTTTAAATATTCTCATATTATGGGAAAATGTTAAATGTTGAAAGAAAGAGTTTTAAAAATCCTAATACCTGAATACTGAACTCCCTTTTGATAAATATCTAAATTTGCCGGAGGTAAGTGAAGGTTAGCCCGATGTCTAGTATTTATATTATGAATTTCTGAATTTATCAAAAACTGATGTCTGTTGTTAACTGCACATATAAATAGGGAAAGTATGTATTGTGACATAAGTGGCAACATTTCTGGTTTTTTGAATAAGATTCTGTAGGAGTCGCTATTCCCACAGCCCGTGATAATTCTGATTACCCTTTTTTGCATACGAAAAATTTGTATACTGTGACAAGAATTTCCCCAAAATATTATTCCGTAACTCACGATTGTACGAAAAAAGAGAGTTATAAATCCCGAGCAATGTTTTATGCGACATAAGTGGCTTAATGGATCTGACTGCGTAGCAAGCAGTGCTTAATTTACTTGTTAGATGATCTATATGCTTTCTGCATGATAGCGTACTATCAATAGTTAACCCAAGAAGTTTGGTAGATAGAATAGTGGAGATTAATTTATTATTATTATAACCAAGCTTCATGTCAATATAACCAATCTTCTTGTCACTGTAACCAATCTTCGTGTCACAACCTATCTTCATGTCAATATAACCACTCTTCACGTTAATATAACCAATCTTCTTGTCACT
>Ga0123352_10004381_pt1 | contig 20782 bp, 10 predicted proteins | sample TergutLab28metaG_FD_89700 | JGI IMG/M metagenome (GOLD analysis project Ga0123352, IMG submission 89700) | Labiotermes labralis P1 segment gut microbial communities from Petit-Saut dam, French Guiana - Lab288 P1 | ecosystem: Host-associated > Arthropoda: Insects > Digestive system > Gut ...
TGTTTTAATTTACTATCCGGGTTTGCCGAGGACACCCAATTAACAGTACCCATGTTTTATCCTTGCACATTCCTTCCCCTCCCCCCCCCCCACTATTGAGGAAGTCAGTGTTTACTGTATAGGCTACCAAGCAGGTAATCTCAAGACCAGGATGCAATGACAAGAAGATTTAACAGACACCAAAGCCTTGTTGTATGCCCAAGTCATGTTCCTGAAGAAGTGGGTGTAAATCAAATATGATATTCCCATAAGGAAACAAGTAATAATTGGAAGTAAATCAGCTAAAGAGCATTAAAACCAAAGTGAGAGGGTGTAAATAGAAAGTACTGTAAATCGGTAAGGGGTCTTGAAGCAAAAGGCGTAAAACAAACAGGTATAAAACAAAGCCTTGGTGTACTGAAGAATTTTTTTCATAATATATTTACAGTATTCTTGGTACCATTTTCTTTTGTTTTCCTATTAAGATCATGTGTTTTAATTAAGTAATGTGTAGCTGCATTAAGGATGCAACTTTGTTTGTGCCACTTTTGATGTATCTCCTGCTTTTTAGTGGCTGAATCAGAAGTGGACAGTTTGTCAGCAGCATCCATACATATTTAGCCGTTGTGAGGTATGTAGGTATGACTGTATTCTGAATTTCAGTGATGGTATTTCCCTTGTTGCAGGTTTATCCTCAGTATCTTTTATGAGACAGATGTCAATGCTAGTGCCTTGCAGTGGCTGTCTCCTGAACAAACTGCTGGCCTCAAGCATCCGTATCTCTTCAGTCAGTGTCAGGTGAATAGCTATGTCCTGCCAATAACATGTGGTTATATCACCCATTAACCATCCTGTTACTTGTGCTGAGAAGACAATGACAAGGTTCTAACAAGATAATGAATGTCCAGTATGGTGTCATTGTGCAGATCCTCTGCCACTCCTCTTTACACAGACAGGGTCACTAGAAAAGACATCAGTTTAACATGCATATAGTTTTTTTTTTATATACAGAATGCAGAAGAATGATTTTGATGGTAACTGGTACAGTTTACTGGAGAAAATTATTTGTAAATTGAAAGCACGGACATATTTTGGTAGAGAGTACAAAAAATTGTACCATTCATATTGTCTGTACAGTAAAATGTTTTCACTCTTAATTCGTGTAGTAGGGGTATAAGATGATGAGTGAAGCCACGTAGAGATGCACGTTATTGATGTGTTATGCTAATGAAATTACATGACTTAGTGAACTTTTATGCAACTTAAAGAATGTCTGTTTGTGTTTTAGATCTATTAATTTTATTTTTACCATGGATTAAATTGCATTGCACTGTTAATATTTGTAGACATAATGTCTGAAGATGCCGTGATTATACAGAAACATAGTTTGTGTGTGTGTTACAGACTAAAAGATCCACTGAATAATATTATTGTATGTGACAGGAATGTTTAGTACTCTTAATTTGTGTAATACAACTTGATGCAAAAATATATAACTTATGAAGCCTACCTTCCTGTTGCATAGGATTCTAGTCCTGGAATACCCACTGAGACTACACATAAAAATTTTTCAGATCCTACAAGGTATATTCTTATTGTGTTCTTGAGCACACTGAAGCCAACATACAAATCCCACTGCACAGGAAGCCTGTAGCTGCCAGAAATTTCTGTTTGTTTTCCCCTTTAGTTCAACCTACTTTATTTTGTAGTATTTTCGTAGCACTGACCACTTCCTCCTAAGCAAACCATCTATCTTATACAGATATTGCTTAACACATGACAGATATATCTTGAAGTATTAGCAAGTTATTTTCAAATGTTGTCACCATTCTTGCAGAGAATGTGGCTTTTCCCAATTTATTATGTCTTGTAGTTGCAATGTAGTTGGGTTTCTTCAAATCTGGAGATTTGGGAGGCCACAGTCTTGGAATTACCAGCTGTTTGCTGAATATATCTTCTGGTGTAGTAAGAAAAGTTGTTGTGTTTGCTATGGCAGTCTCCCACATGAACTAACTGTATATTCACTCTTCTTTTTTCTGTAAGGATTGGTGTCACAATTAACCAGCCATAATGGTCACAATTTATTGTTCCTTCAAAAACCATGGGCTCTGATTTCGCATGCACTTATTGCACTCCACACTCCAACTTTAAGGCCATACACAGAAACTTAATGAACTGCATGGGCACTTTTGAAACTGGATGTGTTATATGGTTATGTATGTTCATACTTTCCATATAACTTGCCTCGTATGACACAAAACACATATTTCCTATTTTATTTGTGTCCTGCACTGAACATGTAGCACAAAAATTTTTGGATATTCGGAATATTGCATTTTTTGTAGCTCTGTTAATGCAGAATATTTCCTACAAAACTTATGGTGACATTTTGTCTATGAGATATTCTTTCCAGAAGTACTGTGAATGAGCAGTCATTGTGCACCACAATACATTTCACAAGTACATAAAACCACCTGCATATAACTCAGGGCACCTAACCAGACTCAGATTGTAGTTGTGATAATACAATGTTTGCATCAGCTGGCACATGTTCACACGCTGAGATTATGTTTTCAAAAACCCAGGGATATCTTAAGTCTACCTACTTCTGTTTCTAACAGTTTCCATGTAACCCATCCTTTCTTGTACCAATACTTTCAGTTGATGAGGAACATCTTAATATTACAGTTTTAATTAGTATGCATCCTTTGAACTTCTGAAGTTCTGGAAAGACAAGCTTGACAGATTAAGCACCATATTTACCCGAATGCAAGATGACTCTAATCTAACACAGTCCTCCCCCCCAAAAAAACCCATTTGCCAAGGGAAAGTGTATTTATCCAAATCTAAGATGACCCCCTAAAAATAAAACTTACGCTAAAAAAAATGTTTTACTATTAATTTCATACACTTAATACACAAAGAACGCCAGATTCTACCTACCTTTACCAATCAGTGTCACTGTCTCCATCTTCACAGTAAGTACCTTCGTCTTCCTCACACTGACTCATAACTTCCCCATCATCTTTACCTTCACTCCACAACCTATCGTAATCAGTCCCATCCAATGCAGTGGATATTTTACACCCTTCTCAATTACTTCTGGTGAGATGCACTTTCAAGCTATTATGCTCCACATTGACTGAATACTATGTTTGTATTTCTTGGTTTATAAACTTACTTGAGCCCATGAAGATTCAAAATTTTCTCCACAGTTGATGTTAGTGGTGTTGAGAATTTAAATATGTGTGTTATGGATTTTTTTGTCATGTCTGAGGTCTGATCAGTCTGAGTTCATGGCTCTTTTTATGGTTTTTAATATGTGGATTGGTCCAGTTTTTATTTTTAAGTCTTGGACTGAATTTTTAATTTTTCAATAACCATTTTCCTTTTACTACCCTTGGACTAGATTTCTTTGTAGAAGCATAACGTAATAAGTTACAGTTTCTATGGTGCCCAGTGATTGAGAATAGCTGAATCTAAGAGGTCAACCAGGTTATGTGCTTCTTTGCCTGAAAATGGAAACAGCTGGCTTTTGAAATGTCATCTCTTTAAAAAAACTAAATGATGGACAAGTCATAGAAAAGATGATGATGTCATTAATTCCAGTCATGCTGTGTTCTGTCTTTTGGATTTCTTGACCCTTGAACATGAGACCAATAGGCTGTTCCATTGCTGTAAAGTATCAAAAAAGCAGAGATCTCACATGACAGTTTGGCAATGCAGGCCTTGGTTTGGTCCGGTTTCTAGTAGTCTGGTTTGGCATGGTCCATTTCAGTGTTTCATATGTGAATTTGAGACAACCTCATATATTTAAGTGTCAAATTTAAGGGAAAAACCACATCATGCATTCAAGTAAATATGGTACTACAACAGGAACATTGCTGCTGCTGCTGATGATGATGACGATGACGACAATGGTGATGATGACAATGGCGATGACACTAACAACAACAAAAACAACAGCACATTATAGGGACCCATTTTTGTCAGAAGCTTTTGTCCATTACTCTTTGAACTGCATTTATTTTCATTTTCTTCTGTCATTGCACACTAAGCCCTATAACACTAATGTGGCCTCTTGTGAATGAAACAGCAGGTTGACAGATTAAGTATTGCTGTTGCCAGTCTATGTACTGTAGTTACCGATACTGTTAACAATTGAAGTATCCATTTTACTGCCCATTATTACTGTCAGCTTGTGGTGGTATTATGTTTGGTTTCTGTGGAAGTGAATGGCAAATAATAAGCTGCTCAGATGGGTGGTTTTGGTGGCTCTGGTTACATGCACAGGTTCTGTGTTAAATTTGTTGAATATAACTTCAAAGAGCTTTGCATAATTGCTGTGTTTGTAATTAATTTACATTGTTTCAAAATGGTGTGTTCATCACATGGCACATTGCACATGCCTACCTCCATTAGTTCTTTAGTTTTTTACTATCTAACTGAAAACAAAAGGAAAGTATGGCTCTGCTGCTTTGTTGTTTTAAATTTTAAAAAATCATGCCTTAATAAATGCATATTTTCCTGGTCTGTTATCTTACACATTGTTAGGTCTCTTAATTATATTTTGTTCCCTTATCACAAATCCATATCTGCACATGTTGTTACTGAGTGTAAGAAATTTAAAAAATCACAAGGTAACCGCCATTGGTACCACAGGCATATCAAGTCCAATGAGAATGGGTCAGTTTATTGAGATTTTTAATTGGGTGAACACACATACAGCATCTCAGAAGCCTGATTTCATCTGTAAGGTAGATAAGTAATCTAAAAACACACTAAGAGAATACTTGTAAACTCCTTAATTATGGTGAAAAATAATAGAATGCTAATATGTGGACACTGATATAAGCACTGTTTGTGTGATAATTATTCATATTAAGATGTGTGTGTGGGTTTTAATTTGACAGTAAGACTGGGGCAATGCAGTTTTTATAATCTTGATGCGTAATATGGTAATGACAATGACAATCCGAAACTTTAATTTTGGAAAGTGTAAACATTGAAATTGAAAGCCAACAGTCATGTACAGTTGGAACATGGACATGGACAGAAGGAAAAATGACCTGGCTGGATGTGTGTCAGTCTCCCTCAATAGAAATTTTTATGTAGCACTCTTTGAAAAGCAGATGTCTACAAACCAGTGAGTTACTGAAAGAGTGTTTCTGCAGCCATCTTTTATATAGTTTTACTATGCCATTTACTGTATCTACAGAATATGAATACTGTTAACGCTGAAACAGCTGTGTAGTCACACTGAAATTGATGAATGTAATTGAAGTAGGTGTATCTTTTATAATTGTATTTACATTATTTCTAGGCAATCCATTGTCGTTCCATGTTTCCCTGTCAAGACACGCCTTCTGTGAAGGTCACTTATACTGCTGAGGTATGTATAGTATAGCTCTTGGAAATTATGCTGCAGCTGCAAACTGCGAGAATTTGTATGTTCAGAAAGCATTGTCTGTAACTGTAGTTTGTTTATGGCCAGTACTCAGAATATATACTTACTTTCATAATTTTCTTTCCTCAGACTTATTAATTTCTGGCAAAACAACAGGTTGTACAGTTCTGTAAGTCTAGACTAATGTTAAACTATGCTCTTGAAATAAATCTGTTTTTTGGGGCACCCAAAAGCACTCTTATTAATATTTAATTTTTGTCCAACAAGTGTATTATGTTTTGCATTTTCAGCCATCTAGACTCCAGTTCTCACAGGAGGTAGTAATTTCCTATTGTGTAGTCATGAACATGTTACGGGTCATGCCATAGCTGAGATGGTTAATTGCTGGCTTCTCATTGAAGAGGTGTGGGTTTGAACCACAAGGCATTCTGTGTGGGATTTGTGATGGACAAAGTAGTACTGGGATAGGTTTCTCTCCAAGTGCTTCTTTTTTCCTCCACGTCATTCTACAAAGGCTCAAAGGCTCTGTACTTGCATACTTTCTGTTTCACTTTTACTTCTCTTTGGTTTGTCAGTTGCCCATATCACTTCTAGTTTTTTTTAGCATTGTCTTTTCCAAGTGTTTTTGCTTATTTGTACTTATATTTTACATTGATAGATGGACTAGAATGAATATTGTGCAAAACATTCAAGTGATTATAGCTGTTAGTCACACAACCCTAATGTTGTGGTTATTTATCTGGACCAGTACTAAACAGCAACAATGCCCTCATGCAGCTCTGAATGCTTGTGACTCACACCAGGACCTGCTATTCAGACTGGCCATGCCCTCAAGTTCACCTTCATTTTTTTGTAGGTGGAAGAGCTTTAGAGTATGCAAAGTACCATTTGAAGTTAAAAAAAATGTAGCCTGAACTATGCTAAAATAATTTTAATCATTCCAAATTTTAAGCCAATGCTGGGTTGAAATGCAGCTTCAAGTTAAAAGTGGATCATATTTACAAATAACTAGTTTAAAAAAATAAAAATTTTATACTTTAAGCTGGGAGAGTTCTCTACTTTCAATTAACCAATATCAAATTAAGCCTTACCTTACTAACGTAGAGAATATAGTGAGTTCCTAGTAATGCCAGCAGTTTTAACGTGTACTACTTTGTGACCTACGTTTGGCAACATTGACAGCCCTCTCTTTTTATTGTCTGCACAATGTCTCAACACTGAATCAATCATGAAAGGCGTCCTGTGTCATATTTGTGTGTAAACACTTAGCCAGGTTTTTTGAAAAGCATGCGCAAAATTTAAATACCCCGCAGAATAATTCGGCGAGCTGGGATTTACAGATGGGATTTAACTCGGTGTTTAAAGGGTTAACATGGTTTTTCTGTAGTTCCATATTTCATGCTGTATGTATTGTATGTTTCCCTTGAATCCAATTAGTGTGTCATAATTTTGAACTTGTGGCTGTAGCATTTTGCCTGCTTCACTGCTGTACCTGTTTATGTATTGCTGATACAAATCTTATATTACAAAGGTAATTGCAGTAGAGATGTACTTCTCTACTGCATAGAATATGAAATTATTCTCTTTCTGTGTCACTATGTATTTATAATGTCAGATGTTTCAAATAAGAGTTCCAGATCTGAAGGAGATATTTATTCCATGTCATGCACAGTTTTTGTATGGCAGTTTCTCGAAAAGTCATCATGTTTGAGCTTTGTGTTAAGGAGTACCTTTATTGAGTTCTGCCATAGCGCATGGAGTCACCAACTTCTCGCTGTGAATGCCCAGGTTCCACACCAGGGCAGTCTCGGTGCGATTTATGATATCATATCTGCTTGTATTGTCAGTTCTTTGGTTTTACCCTGCTGGCGGATGATTTATCATCTGGTACGGTGAGCCCAACTGCTGATGGGTGCTGTACCATCTGGTATAGTGAGTCTTTTGGGCCACAGTACCAAGTCTCTCTTCTGTATCCCACTCACCAGTACGAACCAGAAGTGATCACCCACCATCTTTTCATTGCGTAACTAATACCAAATGTTATGAAAATTTAGTTGGTAGTTTCAAAAATTAGTCATTGGTTGGATATGATATCTCCATTATGCATACACTTTGTGCAAAGGACACATGACTTTGCATGATGGATTCCTAAATATTTGGTTATACAACAATGTTACAAACCAGAATAGATATTTACATCATTACTAGTATGTGTGCCTGTCATTGCATTTAGTGTGGATTTTGTTACCATACATAATGAGGGCAACTGATTCTTTGTATTGTGTTTACTTGTTGTATGATAGTGTAGAACCATTATGGAGACAAAGCAAAAGGGAAGTGAATGATGAGCAGGACTTTTGTTCCTGATAAGTACGTCTCATGTATGAACTGTATTGAATTGTGTGGTTGTGGGAAAGAATCTAGTCTTTCCATTAAACATCTTTTTCTGTGAATTTAAGCATTAGGATATGTTACTGTTCTGATTGTTGGTGAACACAGTATGTAATTTGGTTTGATTTGCAAGTATTTAGTCTTTTAAGTCCAGATTAATGTTGTCTGATAATATTTATAGAATGTTGAGAAGTATATGAGATTTTAAACTCCCATTTCATCAATCATATGTGATGGCATTTTTTAAGGGAACTGTCTTTGTGTACAGATAACAGCTCCGCCTGAACTTACAGTACTGATGAGTGCAAGGAGAATAGGTGTGCCATCTGTAACATCAACTGGACTGAAGTTACATAAGTTTGATCAACCAGTCGCAATCCCTGTTTATTTGGTTGCCATTGCTGTGGGTTGTCTTGAGTCACGGAAATTGGGACCACGATCTCATGTCTGGTCAGAAGCACAAGTGGTTGATAAGGCAGTTTATGAATTTGCTGAGGTATGATTGTTTATATAGGGTAATTGTAATGTATGAGGTCTTGTTAAAGTAGAGTGAGACAGAAATTGTGTATGCAGTATTCCTTCTGCAGTTGACTAAACATTTTTTAGGTTGGTAGTTCATGGTTCTAGGAAGTGCATGCATGTTCAAATCAGGTAAGTAGCATTCCTCTTACACCCTTTTGGGTAAGATATTTTTTATCATCCTCACCAGAAAATGTGTGATAGAAATTTAGAGTAGCAGATTAACACAAAAAAAAATGCAATTGAAATGTATGGAAGTTTTGAACAGTGTCTTTTGAAGGTGTGTTCGAGTCACATAAAAGATTTTTTGACAACTGAGGAGACATGTATAATTATTTGAAATATAATCAACCATGAACCACAAACACCTATAAAAACATGGATAAAGTCAGAAATTTGGTTTGTAGTGATCACTGCTTAACAATTAGATTGATGTTTGAGGTGCTAAATATAAAGGTGGAATAAGAAGTAGAAGAGATGCCACAATATGTGGATATCAGAAGTGCGTTAAAAATTTGGTCAGGGAACATGAAGGGGAGAGACCTCTTGAAGACCTAGGCATAGATGGAAGGATAAAGTTAGGATGCATCTCAAAGAAATTTGGGTGGGGAATTGTGGACTGGATTTATTTAATTCATTGTAATGTTTGTATGCCCCATTTAAAGAACAGAATTTCTTGAGTGGCTAAGCTCCTGGTGACTTGTTAAGAAATACTGTGTTACATTGTTTTCAGACTGAAGAAATGTTGTTAGCTGGTGAGAGCATTTGTGGTGAATATGTGTGGGGAATTTATGACTTGCTTGTTCTGCCACCCTCTTTTCCCTATGGAGGAATGGAGAATCCATGTCTTACCTTTGTTACACCTACTGTGTTGGTAAGTGTGTTAGATTTCAGTAACTTATTGGTAATATGTATTTAATGTCTTTCAGTATTACAGACGGAACTTCATGCTGTTAACATATTCAATACCTGCTTCTTGCTCAGCCCAGCATCTTTTTAAAAACTGGTGTAGATTTGCATCATCAGCTGACTGGCAGATTATTGAAACACTTAACTCCTAAAATTATATGCAGAACCCTGAAATTTGATACCTGTCATTGTAGTATATATGTAATTTATGCATTTCAGTAGCAGTGAAATACAACAAAAAAAATAGTGCCTAAATTACACAAAGAAATACAATATTGAATTACAGTTTTTTGTTCTTCAGTTGGGTGGCTTTGGTGGGAGCTTTGTGAATGGTAAACAGGCACATGTAGCTGATGTACATTGTGGTGAACAGCAAAGTGCAGATGACTTATATAGGAAAGTGTGTTGTGTGAGCATCTAAAGCAAATTGTACTGTATTTGTGTCACAATAAAGCCAATTATTTGTTTGTTTTGCTGTTTACTCAGTTAACTGATGATCATATTGTCTCTTTCTGTGATCATTTGTAATGCTTCCCTTCATTATGTTACTCCTGTCATGGAAACTGGTTTTGGTTGAGGATTATGGCTTGTATGTCAGTCTTCAGGAATGTATGTGCCACATAGACAGCAGGAGGGGTGTAATGCTATATGTAATTACAGTATACCTCATTACTAAAGACATAGGTGTTACAGTCAGGTATGGATAAAAGAATATCACCTGTTTTCATAAATTGTGAGGCTGGGTCTGTTGTATTACTGTACTTAGTGTGCGCACATGTGTGCATACATGTATGTATGTACATACGTATGTGTATATATATTTACAGGAACTTCGCCACTGTATGAATTTTATATTACATTGATACAGGTAATGATTTTTTTATTTCTTTTGCCTTAAATTTGTATGTGGTGTATATCTAAATATATGACCTCATACCAGACTACCAAATAGTGATATCCTGTGAAATAACAGTGAAAACATTTTTCTTCTTTAAAGTTTTCTCTTTTATTATTACCGTTTAGCTACTCAGATAATTTTATGTTTTTCATGATGGCTGATATGTTGACTGTAGATAAACTACTTTACTTTTTCATGAACCATCATCTACTGACCCTGTTCAAGATAAATTCATCTTCAAGCCTCCAAAACTGGCATGGCACAAGAAGTAGCTACCTTCAGTGCTGTTGGCTAGTGTGGGAGCTGCAGAAGAAAGAATATTCCTTTTTCGTTCATTCATTACATTGGCATGTGTAGAATGCGATGATTCCTTGCTGTTCTCAGGAAATTCTTCCAATCCTGTCTGTTATATACTCTTTTCTTCCACCCTTTTCCACCAACTAGTCTTCCCTCCCTCACTTCATCTTGCCATCTATTTCTTGGTCTGCCTCTCAGCCTTGTTGCTGCCAAATTCGTATATAATATTTTTTGGGAATGTTGTTTTCTTCCGTTCTCTCGTCATGCCCATACCAGTGTAATCTATTTAACCTTATTGTCTCTGTTATAGTGGGTTTTTTAACCATCACATACATTTCTTTATTGGTTAAAATTCTCCAATTTTCTTTTTCATTGTCATATACCGGGCTACAAATTCTTCTATACACTTTCTTTCAAAAATGTGTGTGTGCTTTCTTTCTGTGTTTGTTAGTATCCAGGTTTCTGAGGCGTATGTTAGTTTTGTCTATTATTGTGATCTTTAGTCTTAATTTTGGTTTTTTAGGTATATTTTTATTTCAAAAAAATTTTTGAAGCCTAAAGTGTGTTCTGTTAGCATTTTTTATTCTTTCTTGTAAATCTATTTCTTCATTGAGTATAACTCCTAAATATTTAAAATCTTTGACTCTTTCAAATGTATACATACTTTTTTTAGCCTTTGTTATTTGTCTTATTTTATTTTGTTTTGAACTGTTTTTCCATTCCACTATCATATATTTTGTTTTTCCTTGGTTTATTTGTAGTCCTGACTTTCTGGCAATGTTTTCTATTTCTACAAAAAGTTGTCTTATTTCTACTTCATTTTTTCCAGATAATACAAAGTCATATGCATATGCTAATACATTCAATTGTTGTTTACCAATCTTTATACCATTAGGAACCATTTTTATACTTCGTATCACTTTTTGTAGTGCCAAGTTGAATAATATTGGTGATAGTCACCCTGTTTCAGTCCTGTTTTATTTTCAAAAAAGGATGACAGTGTTCCTTCCAGCACTTCTTGTCTTTTGTGCACATACTTTACACATATTTATTAAGTTCTTAGGAATTTTAAATTCTTCCATACATTTTCTTAGCATGTCTCTATGTATAGAGTCATGTGCCTTTTGAAAATCAATGAATAAATATTGTACACTATGATTATATTCCCAAATTTTCTTGTTTTTTATTTTCAGTACAAATATGTTGTCAACTACAGAATCTTTCTACTGGTTATTAATATGTTAGTGGCTGCTGTTATAGTTTGTATTATTTTTGTGATACTGTTTGTAACAGAGTGTATAATGTCATGAATTTGAATGCCTTGTACTGGAAACTGGTATTGTTTTCACAGGCAGGAGATAGGTCTTTAGCTGATGTAGTTGCACATGAAATCAGCCACAGCTGGACTGGAAATTTGGTTACTAATCGGAACTTTGAACATTTCTGGTTAAATGAAGGATTCACGCGATTTGTGGAGGGTAAGATTTTGGCAAAATTGCATGGAGAACAGGCTCGACACTTGTCAGCAATTGGTGGATTGAAGGAACTTAGAGCTGCAGTAAGTACTGTTGTTCCACATTTAATTTTGTGGCTTATTTATTTAGGCAACCTCTTGTGCATTTTGGATATGTTCAGTTCATATTCCAAATGGTGTTGGCTGTCCTTACCGAACTCTGTTCTGGAAAGTTTGTGGACAGGAATGGCAAGTTGGTGGCATAAAGTGTGGCTTTTAATGATGTTTGAGAAATAATGTCTATTGTTTTCTCTGGTTTAATTTGTGAAGTGGTACAGTTGCACACACTGATATTTTTCTCAATATAACATTTCTGTTTAGGTAGTCTTGGGACCAACAGTTCAGATCTTACATAAATTTCCAACATTCCAAATACCATTGTCTTGAAAGTCCACCTTAATTAATTCCATTTGGAGATTGCTGTCAAAAGTAACTCATGCTGAAGTATTGTTTGTCATGGAAGTGTCAGACATCCCAGCACTTGAATGCATGAACTACAGCTCATTAACTGTTCCCTTCCACTAGTTTAGCTTATTCATTGATCCTTCTCCTCCATCCTGAACTTGTACATTCATCATATTGTGACAACATTGAATCAGTGTGAGAGTTCTCTAATCCAGTAAAGCAGCTGTCTGCAGTGTCATGACAAATAGCCTGATTGTTTTCCATATTATTTTGTTATGAGGGAGGAGTAACAGAAAGCCAGCAAACATCACATTGAAACATGAAAGATAAATGGTTGTATGCGGTTGTATGAACATCACTTACTGCGTAAATGTGTGCATGGATTTTCATGAAACATGTTGAATTTTTAGTAAACAGTGACCTGTGTATAGCAAATGCATTGATGTAGACGTGGCACTCTGAGACATGCACATTTACTTTGGAAGGCACCTGGTTCAGATCTCAGCCAGATCATAGGCTATTCTAAGCAATGCATTTTGTGGCTTTCCTCAGTCCCTCCAGGCAAGTGCCAGCTGGATACCTAAACTAGGTAATAAGCACTTCTGAATCATTTTCAATTCGTCACCAGTCATTCTACCACTTGCTGCTGTTGAGTTGCCAGTAGAATCTTAATGTAGACTACCAAATGAAAGTATCTTCATTTATATCATTTTTCCATGCTGTGCCTGAAGCACCATCATCATATATATATTATTGTGGTAACTTTTTGTTCACAACTTGTGATCTAATGAATGTCAAATGGATCTTTTAGAGACAGACATTTTTAGAAAGCTTATGATTTGGCATTGTTGGCTCTTTCATTTATTTTTATTGATACCTTCACACAAAAATTGTTTTTTACAAAATAGGACAATGTTAGAAGTAGACAGTGTTTCGTCCACCTGAGGCCATGGGAAATTTGGTACATGAAATATATCAGCTTCCCTTGGCCTCCAGTGGTTGTAGCACATGATCATAAAAGGCTTGCACATGCACTGCATACAGGTAGTAATCATGACTGCCCATCAGCAGAGGTTACAGGCTATTATAAAAATATCTGTTTACCCAGGATTAAATAATGTCTCTCAGGTACTACCATTCTCTTCAAACTGTGCAGAAGACAGCTTCTGATAAAAGCCTTATTTGCTATGACAGTCAATAAAACACAAGGACAAACGTTGAATTGTCTACCATCACCTTCCCCCATCTCCCTGTCATGGCCAGCTCTATATGGCATTTGCCCAAGCCTGTTTACTTGACAGTGTCACTGTTGCAGTTATTGAAGGGCGTTGACAGTGTACAGAAAATGATAGATTGGTAATGTCAGACATCATATATCAAGAAGTGCTATGATGTTTCAAATATGTAAATAAATCTTTGTTGATCAATATTTTATTGTTTCTATGTGCACATTATTTGCATGGGTACAACAAGGTGTATAAATTAGTAGGTGCTATGTGTTATGTTACTAACTGCATTGTGATTTCTGTTGTTAGTTAATCCATCTTAAAGCTTCTAAACCTATATACTTGATTATGAACAGATCGAACATCTTGGTGAAAACAATCCTCTGACATGTCTGGTGGTAGACTTGAAAGGAATTTCTCCTGATGATGCATTTTCTGCTGTCCCGTATGAGAAAGGTCACACTCTTCTATTCTATCTGGAAGAACTTGTTGGAGGAGCAGGTAATTCAAGTATTGAACTATTTTTAAAAATATTTAAAGTGTCATGAGTGTGAATTTTTAACACATCCACTGTCATGCCTTTTGGTAGGGCTTTTACCTACCAGCTCAGCTGTTTTATTGGAATGAACAGGATTTTCACGTATTTCCTACATCACAGAGTTCATCTGAGGGTAATTGTAATTGTAATTTATATAACATCTATATTGATACACTGGAACACTTGGACAAGTCAACTCAATATGTATGACGAGAATAATGTTACAGTCATGTTTCAAAGTATAAATTCTTCAATCACAGAGTTTTGCTAGATATAATAAAACATTTGACCATACAACATAAGATATTGATGTAAATAAGTATGTAGAATTGGCTAAAAAATACAATTTACATTAAGATATCAACCATAATTATTTTATACTAACAGACAAAAATTTATTTCCAGATTTGTCTCCTACTATAGTCAACTTTAGTAAAAACTTAAAAAAAAAATCTCATTAAATGTATAAAAAGAACGATCCAGTAGAAAAGATTTTAATTCCACTTTAAGCATGGTAAAACTTTCCTGTTTTTTTTATTCTGCTTGGCACCTTGTTGTATAATTTAATCCCCATATTTATCACACTTTTCTTAAAAAATGATGTATTACAGATTTGAACATGAAAATCACATTTTCTTTTTGTGTTACAATTGTGAATATTTAAATTTGGTGTCAAATTACCATTACTTTTTTCATATAACACAACACCTCAAGGATATACAAAGAAGACACTGTGAGAATTTTATAGTCCTTAAAAATTTGTCCACGTGACTTATTTGTCAACACCCCTAATTATTTTAAGTACCCTTTTTTGCATACTAAATACTTTAATATTATCACACTCCACCCCAGAAAATTATTCCATACCTCAAAAGTGACAGAAACTTTGCAAAATAAATACTTCTTAATACAAATGGGCTTAAAACACCTCTTAATGATTTGATAATTTACCTTACTCAAGTTTAAGCATTGAGGCTGAATATGGTTGCCCCATTTTAAATTTTCTGTAATGTTAATCTTTGAGATCTCAGTTTTGTTGTGTACATAGTTTCTGAGTTGTTAAAGACTATACATGGCCTAAGTATGGGTCTGGTTTTATTAAAGTGAAATGTCATTGCCATCATCTTCTCGGTATTTATTAAAAAGTTAATATTTTAAAACCATATTTCTTTTTCATAACTCTGTTTAACTTTGCTGAAGTGCATCCACGCCTTTATCTATAACAAGTATGTTAGTATCATCTGCAATTAAAACCATTTTTGCATCTTGCAGAAGAATGGTATATCATTTATATACAATAAGAACAATAAAGGTCCCAAAATTGACCCTTGTGGCACTCCATTTCCCTAAATTAATATATATATTTATTTTGATTGATCTTTTTGTTATCAATTTGAACTATTTCAACAGTTGTGGCCGATGAGATAAATAGGATTTAAACCATAGTTTGTGATCCTGCTTATTCCATAATTATTTAATTTGTAAAGAAGTATATCATGGTTTATCACATCGTAAGCCCTTGTAAGATTAAAAAATATTCCTTTTGTGTATAACCGTCTCCTAAATGACCTACTAAATATTTTCTATAAATGTTTGGCTAGCAGTTTCTGTTGATTTATTTTCTCTGAAACCATTTTGAGTATCAGTTAATAAATTGTGTTTCAACACACACACACTCACGCACGCACGAGGGCTCTGTGGTGAGTTGGTTATACTTCAGGAGTATGTTGTAGAGGTCATTTGGAGTGAAAAATGTTGCTTAAACCACAGGTAAATTTGATGCCATTATCAAGTTAAGACCTATTGGAATGTGGCATTGAATTCAGAATCTGTTTTCCATTATTGTTTGTTTGTAATAATTTAAATTTAAAAATTTGTTAAGTGACTGCATGTATAGTGCCGGGCATTGCTTCATTGAATGTTCCACTGTGTTCTGTTTAGTTTCATATGTGAGCAGCAACTTTAGTTGCACATTGTGCCATCTGCTGCCTACTTCTGGCCTACATATTGGGCTTTATGAAACCCCACAGCCAGCAAACATTATAGGTTTCACTGGGGTGTCTGAGCAGGCTATACCACTGTTTTATCTCTTCTTTTCTATCTTCTAGATAGTTTTTGTTCTAGTGTCCATAGTCTTTCTGCCAAAATGTTGAAGTACTTCATCACCTTGTGGCCATATTTGTCCTCCTGTTGCAAGTGGCACATTCTCCTAATAAAGCAGCATTATATTTTTGAGAAAATCCCGGTAATAAGCAGCAGCTAAATATTTCAAGAGAACAGTTTCCTGGAGTTCCACAACAACCTCTGTTAAAAATTACTCTCAACAGGGGAATTTTAAATGACTCCATTCATCATTCCTCTTTGACAGTTTTTCATGATGGTGGACAGGGAAGAGATGGATGTTTGAGTTTGCCATTAGTTGGGGTTCATGCATTTTTTAGTGTAATCCGTTGCAGTTAATATGAAGATTTGTACTCACCGTATTCAGATGTGCTGAAAATGATTGATGGATTACTGTAGGATTTTCTTCATGCCAGTGCCTGTTATTTTGAAAGTTTACTGTTTACTGATTCACTGGGATGGAACCAAGTTCCATGATATAGAAGTATGAGAGTGGGGTCAGTTTCTGCAGTATGTCCCCCCCCCCCCCACCCAAAGTTCTGGATACCAGTTCTTAAAATTCAGTTCAACATCAGTATCTGCAGTGTAGGTTTTGTTAATCATGGTTGTTTTATATGGATGCAAATGCTGCAGTTTTGTTGCATTTGTGGTGGTGGTGGTGGTGGTAATGATGATGATGATGATGTCAGCACACCTGTTGTACAAGTTGGTCCAAGATTTACTTGGGGATTTCTCCACTTTAGCACCAATTTCATACGCTTTTTCTGCAGCACATTTCTCCTGCATGTCCTCCTGTCCAAAATGGAATGTTTTGTTCATAAGAGTTTCATTTATTTGTAAATTGTATTCTGGTATGGAACTGGCACATATAGAAATTTTCATTTGAATTTATGGTGACCCTTCTTGTAGCAGACTGATATAGGAGACTTATGAAAGCAATCCACATGGCAACTTCAGGTAAGTTAAAACTTATAGAACTTACAGACCCTCCAGTAAGTAGTGTGAGAACATATTGGTACATAAGTGGTGTGCTGTATAGCATAAGCAGTCCAGTGGGAAATACATAGACATCAAGTATGGTAATTTAAATAATGTAATGTTATTACTACTTGTCAATTTGGTGCACCAAAGAGTGCTTAATTCATGCACTATTAATGACCATGAACAGGATATTGGCAGAATTTGTAGCTGGAATGTAGCCATTTATAGAATTATACATGGCTGTCATGATGTAGCAAACTGTTTTTTACTCTGGAGTTTATACAGACAAAAACCATTGTTATGAAAAATCCTCCATATTTGTGTCCAAACAATACCAGTACTATTACCTTCCTAGTTCACAGTCAGTTGCATGAACCTCATCTGTGGGAACATGCGTGATGCTCCGCTATGAAGGGTGGTAGCACACACACACACACTCACACTCACAAAGGTAGAACCTGTTTCTGGTTTTGTTGTGCTCACACTCACATATATCTACATATATATCCTTGCCAAGGAAATCTACAGAACTATAGAGTTTATTAATTCACAAACTGATGATGTTCCAAGGCCTCTGAACATTGATATATCAGTTCTGCTACTCCCTACAACCACCCACCATTATCTCCCTATACCTCCACTAGTCACCAGTCACATAGGCCTCCCGTTTCACACAACCCTTCCTTGGCCTGTCACCTCCGCTATTCAGTTACCTGCTTCCTCTGGTCCCCCCATATCCTCTTGATGAACCCAGAATACCAACACTATAGAATCTGCAAAGCCTAACCTACCACCTAATACTGTTGCCATATTTTACGCATACAGTACTCATGGGAAGGCTTCACTGCACTGCATTCAGACTCTTGTCTCCAAGCCATGATTGGCCACACCCTGCACTCACTCAAGAGAAGGAACCAGTCTCCCACAGAATTCTGTATGGTCTGAAATGTGTTTCAGTATGGAACTCTATGACCTGGCTATCATCACTGGTATTGTATTGCAGTGGTCCTGCCATTTGCTTTGCATCTTCAATGTACAAAATGTATGACAAGATAACCTGCATTTTTAAATATGTTATGTATTTCAAATAATCTTCTCTGCAGCAAAACAACCACTCCAGGTGAGACTTACATGTGGTCTGAGATTGAATTATGACAGTTGTGCCAACACTTTACACCTATATTCAGCATGATCAGAGTTATAGCTCACTGGAATGAATAATGGTGTGAAGCTGGTCTATAGTTTTTACAGGTTTGTTGCTCTGAATGTCCTGTAGAACATGCTTCTGAAGTTTAGCCAGCTAGTCACGGAACACTGTGCATGCATGCATGCATACACATATGAACCTGTTACTATTCACATTCATGATAGCAGCTGACTTTTATACTGCAATTCTGTAATCATTAACAGTCGTATAATTTGTTTCTGTAGAAATATGTTGATGTGCTGAACACTGGGATGTTGTACTTCATGATTAATATTCACACTGTTAAAAGCTCCAATTCTATACATTTGTACCCAAGTATGAGATTTTTTTACAAATACAATCTGTCAGTTATTGTTTTTGACAAGGGAGACCGTTAAAAATGGATACCACTTGGATTCCCTCTGCAAAGATTCCTGCATTGATACCAGAATCTCTGTGGCATTGAAGTATGTGTCCGATCTGAACCTGTTGCAGTGAGCACTTTCTTGAGGGAGCTGGACATATCAAAGTCACATGGTGAAAGTCCTAGACTGTATGGGGGATGGTCCAGCACTTTACAGCATATGCAGCGCAGTGACTTGGACAGAGTAAGCCATGTGGGGATGGGTGTTGTGCAACACAGAGATACTCGTAATAAGCATGCCAATATGTTATATTTTGATGGTAGTACAAAGATCTCTGAAGGTGCCACAGCAGTGCTCTGTGTTGTTAGTGATGTCAGATTCCTTTCATGCCCATGCACCAAAAAGCAATATTTTGAGGTCATATAGTGTTGTCAGAGCTGCAGTAGGACCAGTAGTTGGTTCTTTGCAGAGGGGACCCATCATTTATTGTGTCAAAGGGATGCCATCCTGTCTAAACCAGAACAATCTCAAGATGTGAGGTGGTAGGTTACCAAGGGGATTCAGGTGTTCAGGATTGTAACACTACTGTTGAATGAGTCACTCTGAGTGTTTTGAAGTATTATAATGCCTTCATCTTCATGGATCAAGCCATTAGTCAGCTTTGGAAGAAATGTGATATTATACACAATAGTGGGACTGGCTTGTGGATGGCTGCAGAGGGTAGTGTAGGCTATTGTTCTGGGACTGCAGGACCCTTGAGAAGATGAAAGCACTGTGATCTTTCAAAGTGCCTGGAACCACTCACCCAACAGCACACATCCCAGAAGATGCAAATCCTTGGTCTCCAAATTGATTTTATTTGAACATTTATTATGTTTTCTGAGATACGAGTTCACTCATTATGTGTCTACAAATTTATGTATGTCATATGCATCAGGTGTTGTAGGATGACAGAGATTCTGTGGACATTTTCTTTGAAAAATTTGTATGTTTCATTTAATTTTTTGGATAGGGAGAACTGACGTGACTTGTGTAAAGTATGTTTTTGTAATGTGACAGTGATTGTATTATTTTATTGGTACAGTACTCTGAATGGTCATTTTCATTTCAAGGAGATGATTCAGAACATTTAAAAATTGTTTTCAGTTCTTGTACAAAACATCTTTTGTATCTTATTTAAAATGGAGTGGCTAGAAAAGTATGAGATCTTGGAAAGTGGTGTGGGACTGGACATGGACATGTCATCACACTTATCTTGTTTCATACTGTCATCACAAATTGCAGAAAGGTTTTGAACTTTTAAGTAGTCAGTTACAAAAAAATTAATTCTTTAGAATCTTAGTACACTGCTCCAGTGAAGGGTACTTTAAAATTAATTGTTCTAACATGGCGGTTTTAACTCTTTCCAGAGGCATTTGATCCATTCCTGAGGGCATACATTAACAAATTTAAGCACACTGCAATAGACACAGATGATTTTAAGAAATTTTTTTGTGAATACTTTACAAACAACAGCAAGCTGAAGGAGGTGAACTGGAATGAATGGTTGTTCAAACCTGGTATGCCACCTATCATTCCCAAGTAAGTGACAGTAAGCTTTATCTGCATACCTCTCAGAGGATAAAAGTGACAAATGCTGCAAGACTTGGGAATGTAAAGGAATAGACTAGACTAGGATAGAATAGAACAGAATAGAAAAAGAACCACAGAATTTGTTTCTTTTAACAAGAATATAGTTTTAATTACACTGTTGATAGTAAAGCCTTTCCAGTCATCTGTATTTTTTCACAAGTTTTCTTGCGTTTGCATCCACTGCTTCCCTGCAGTCTTCATGTTACTGGAGGGTATGGGGATAAAGAAATTGAAGTAAGAACAACTAATTTGCTTGGTTTACAGATTGAGAGTAACTTCAAATGGTAACATGTATTAACCTTTACGCAACGGGATTTAAATGGCTACAGTCAACCTTCGCGTACGACATTATTTTCGCTTCGCATTTAAATTTTTGTACATGGTTTACGAAAAACTTTATTATTTCAGGAACCAA
>Ga0123352_10004382_pt1 | contig 20781 bp, 12 predicted proteins | sample TergutLab28metaG_FD_89700 | JGI IMG/M metagenome (GOLD analysis project Ga0123352, IMG submission 89700) | Labiotermes labralis P1 segment gut microbial communities from Petit-Saut dam, French Guiana - Lab288 P1 | ecosystem: Host-associated > Arthropoda: Insects > Digestive system > Gut ...
ACACACACACACACACACACACAAACAAACAATCAGCCACGAATATCTGCACAGTCCTCATGAGATAAAGATAAGCCAGGGAATGCAATGTTAAACCCGACACTATAACAAAGTGAGACGGAACAGTTCAGTCGGTATAGAGACTAGTCTGTGGGATGGAAAATATAATAATCGTGGTTAATTCCTGGCACACGCAACAAGTTCCTCACTTCTCCGAACCGTAAAAACCGAATCTGGAGTCGCACCGAGTCGTCTATTCTGTGAGTACTGGGAGTTCCTTGTTCGGCACAGAGCGGCCGGGGCCAGAACTGAAATTTCTCAACTCGCCTCCTACGTAAGCCATTATAGAATGAATAGTGACTTTACGTTTATAGACAGAAAAGAGTAGCTACCCTTACGAGTCGGTCAATTTACTTGCTGCACCCCGAACTTCGCTAGCAATATGTTTTGCGCCATAAAGGTGTTATAAACGAGATGGCAAGGGCAGTAATCCTAGCACTTTTAATAATAGTCCTGAGGTATAATTGGTGTCTGGCGCCTTGCGTCACTCCTTCTGTGCAGATAGCAGTTCTGAGCGATGTTTAGGTACATGCAAATTGGTGCTATAGTGACTGTACCCACAGTCCCTTTACAGCAGGCACCTAATAGAGAGGAACTGTATCATGTTGGCAACCCGCGAAATGTTATCTTTGGCTGTGGAGCTTCAAAATATCCCAGGAATCACTTTATTTCTGAGAAATAGAATATATTACGATCATTTAGGATAGGTTTCCTTTCAAGAAGACCCCTTGTAAAATTACTCCCTTCTGCCAGTGACAGTAAAAATGTTGGAAACCTCCCTGGAAGCCATTTTGCCAAACAATTTCAGTTCTTCCATCGCATTCTTCATGATGTCAGTAGCAATAAAAAAGTGTCATTCTTTCAACGCTTATTTCAGTTGAAGGACAGGTAAGAATCAGTTGGAAACAGGTTAGAAGAATTTGGGGGATGGCTTACTTTCGTCACATTGTTATTTGCTAGATATCCTTGACCAAACCGAACGGTGTGCTGGAGCATTGTCGTGAAGCGTTTACTTCTGACCGCATCCCCAAGGCGACCAAAAATGTCAATGTACCGCTCTTATTCACAGTGCAGCAATTCCTGTAAATTATACCAGCGAATTTCGAGGAATGTTTTGACGCTACTACGCATATATGCACAGAAATATTGAGACAGTTGTATCTACGAACCCCAACATACGTTCTCTACGCCTGTGAGTCTCAAAATTTTAAAGTGATATATCATGAAGTGCTTGTTGAGACAAGTGCACAACAAAAGTAGTTGCTGGGAAGTCAGAGAGGACAATGCTAGCAGGAAAGCCTTTATTTCGAATTGTGATTTACTTCGTCTAATTTTCAGTTTTGTTTTTATTGATATTTTCAAGCATTTAAAGAGTTTAAAAGCCCAGATGATACTACGTTTATGTACCACAAGTTTTATTTGCCTAAAATTCTGAGTTTTGTCTACAGAGTTTTACGTATTTCTTAAATATTTGGATCAAACATACGTTACCGTCATTGAATGACGGGGAGTGTAACTTTCTTTCCGATCTAAACTTGAGGATAAAAACTATAAATCTTATCAAAGATGCAAGTCCCTACCATTGCAACTGTCACTTGCTAATGGTTACTCTTTGCTAGGTTCCAGCGTACAAAGAAGTCGAAGGGAAAATTTATGCACAGCTGTAAGCAGAAAAAACACAACTTAAAAAAAATATGCTAAATTCGAAGGCACAAACCACAACCGCACTTCACCTCAAAGTATTTTAACGGGAATCTATTGGTTACTTTTCTTAAATACCTGAAGACAGTCGAGAACACAAGCATGAGCAGAATGGTACAAGTACGTGTAATGGAGTCGAAATATTTGTTTGTAATGTAGGATCTGAGAACGAACTGTAAACTCGAAGATAATTCTAAACGCAAACGTAATTTACAATCAGAATTCTTGAAATAAACATTTGATCCCCATCAGTACCACCATTAAACCGTGGAATAATAATAATAATAATAACAATAATATATTAACTGCAATTGGGTTGTCACCCGGTGGCAATGGTTGTTTTACATGTATACAAAATATGAAGCTGGTTACTAATAAATTTAAGTCGGGAGGGCTACGTGAGAAGCAACAGTCCAGCAAAAGTAATATGTGTATACTCTAATATGTACTTGAGTGTGAGATATCATAAATTATATTACTTTTTTCGAGTTTCTTATTCCTCCTTAAAACCATGATGGTAGCCATTGTTTTTAATTTTCTCGCAATATTTTCTAATAAAACTGCAAAAACCCAATTACGTATTTTATGGTCCCGTTTACGCAGTGATTGTAGCATAATTTGCGCGTGCGGTGTGAGTGGAATCTTGTAGTAGTCAGTTATTTTATTGGAGTTCTAATTTTTGTTTTAAAAAAAATTTCGAATGTTTTATTTCGTGTTTTCCCTTATATTTCAGGGTTTCGATCTTTCTTAATAACAACTTATTTCTACGCTTTTTCTTCCGTTGTCATGCACTTCGTGTATTCTCAGCACACTCTGACACAGGACGGCGCACACAATCGCAGCGCATTGCAAATTACCTCTCTGTGCTGATGATTCTGTAACGGAGGAATCTCCGAACATGCCCGCGATTTCTGTGACATTGATCTTCAAGACAAATCATTGTTCAGGTTTTCCACATATTTGCACTTTGATCTGCTAGCTGTAGACTACCTGTAATGTGTCTGAATTGTATTCGTGACGTAACGTCAACAATTTGCGACGATGTGCTTTGAAACTGGATTAGATTTCCATTAGCTACCTTCAAACACTGCAGACAAATTCAGAGATAGTGTACCGGAATAGAACAACTTGCATGACGCTAAATAATTTGCCAATCAGCTGCTTGAAACGTCTCTGGACAGCGTTTGAATCCCATGAAATTATGAATACTAATTGCACCGTTGTATGAGTGTTGTGAAATGTGAAAGTTGGAAAAATTGTCTTATATTGACACGTGCAAAAATTCAAGTTATTTTATATACATAACCAGCTGGAGTTTGTCACATATTGTGTGAGAAAGAACATTATTTTTTTTAAACAGAACTTTTGTCTTTTTTCTTATAATAAAACCAACTAGATGCACTAATTTCTCAAATTTATTTTTAGAATGAAATTCTACATATTTCGGACAGTTCATTTTTCCACCACGAGGCACTTTTCACTATACGCACAGCAATGATATATGTCATACGTGTTTGCTGAAAACGTGCGAGCAAGCTGTCAGCAAACCTGTATGACATATACCATTGCTGTGTGTACAGTGAAAAACTCCTGATAAAGGACACAGGAACTGTCCGAAACATGTAGAGTTTGTTCCAAAAATAAATTTGAGAAATTAGTGCATCTAGTTGGTATTATTATAAGAATTTATCACGAAGCACGGTCACCTGAACGTTAATTTTTGTCCTTGTCTTGGGTGGTAATTACTTTACTTTATGCTCCCAGAAGATTTATATTTTAACGAATTATATATGAAAGCTTCACTGATTACAAATAAATGCCAAAATTATATGCGAGCTTGAAAGTAGCCAGAAGTTCAAAGCCCAATGCCGATCCTATCAAGTTCTTCAGTTTCTACTACTACAGATTTTCGTAGTTTCAAAACTCCATCGCGTTTTACGTTAAGCTGCAGCAAATCTCAACAGTACATACTTTATTGTATGTGTAACTATACTCGCTTTTGTACAGGTATTTTTAAAGTTCAACAGTAAATTAAATTTATTAAACTAACGGTGTCTTGTACTGAGCAGTGAAAAGTGATAAAAATAATTTTCCTCTAGTATGGACATAATAAATTGTAGTAGTAATAAAGTGCAAAATGTTCGATTTTTAGCCTGAATCCTCTTTTTGACAAAAGTAAGATTACAAAATCACCAGGCAGCCAGTACCTGTTTCTATGTGTCTTCTTTAAACGTTCGATTAATTTCACAGATTTTCACGAAGTTTGGAAACAATTTTATTTCACATTCCTCAATTTTTCGTACTGGTGGTGGTGGTGGTGGTGGTCGTAGTAGTAGTAGTAGTAGTAGTAGTAAATTGGAGACAATAGAGTTGTAATTCTTCCTTTCATCTTGTTTAAACTGTAACCGCTGAGTGTTATTGCAGTACACTTGAGAGATTTGTGCAAGCCATTTGTGTAAAAGGTCTGGCAAACTGCTGCATGTCTTGTCATTTCGAATGCTAACACTACGTTCCGTCTGTCAGACGGACTTGTGAATGGGTATGGCACTACGCCTGGGTGATTGCGCACAAACCTCTCTGCAGCTGCGATCTTGCTGCCAGCGATTTCCATCTTTTTGAACGGTTTAGGAGTATCTGGCTGGTAAGCGATTTGCAGAACGCTTTGACATGAAACTGTCTTTCCTGGCTATAGAGCCTCGGTACCGTTTCTACTGCACCGTCAGAGCAGTCTTGATGTCACAGTGGGAAACGGGGCTTAAATACAAATGACGACTGGTTGGACATCTGATGTTATGTCTCTCCTCCATGTTTACAGCCAGGTCACGAAATTCTCTCGGCGTCAGACTGATTTTTACCTGAGGTTTTTGAATCCCTTTTTTATAAATCACGAATAATTCGGGTGTTCGATAAATTACGCTAGGGTACATTTATGCATTGCACACAAACATATTTTTCTGTATAAATTTCTTCGACGTATCATCAGTGTAGAAAGCCTTAGACAAACTTTGTCAACTTCTATTCGGAATATATGGGACAGGATAAATGAGTTAAACCTTTCCGCCTAATTAATTACTTCTAATCATTTGAATCAACAATCTTGCAGGGAATTGCCCTAGAAGATTCTTGTACAGAGCAGTAGTAGTAGTAGTAGTAGTAGTAGTAGGAGTAGCAGCAGCAGCACCACCACCACCACCACCACCATCATCAGCATCATCATCATCATCATTTTTAGAATTAAGTTACACTTTCCAAATGATAACTCTTCTCCCATGGCGCAAAAACCCCCAGTGGGCCAGGTCCTCCTCATTATCGAGGCTTGTTCACGATCAAACTCAGTTTCGGCACACCAGAATCGATAGGACTTCTTTGGACGAGTGATCACCCTGACACAGAGACCTCTACCTGACAACACACAACAATCATAAGAGAGAAACACCCATGCCCCCGGCGTGATTCAAACCCAGAATTCCAACGAAGGCAGACTTATGCCTTTAACCGAGCGGCCACCGGGGTCGGCAAATAATGACTTTAGTTACTTACTGTGTAACTTACTTACTTATTTAATCCATTGAGCGGGATTCTTCTTGAGAAGCTAACTGCTTCTCAGCTAGTCAAGAAATTCCCCGCATTTTATAGAAGCCGGAGGCTCATTACCGCATTCACAAGTGTGCGCTACCTGTCCCTATCCTGAATCAGATTCATCCAGACAATGCCCCCATAACCCACTTCCTGAATATCTACCTTAATTTTATCCTCCCATCTACGCCAGAGTTTTCCAAGCGCCCTCTTTCCCTCAGGTTACCCACCATACCCACCAAAACCCTGTATACACCTCTTCTTTACCCCATACCTGCTACATGTCCCGTCCATCTCATTCTTCTCAATTTTATCACCCTAAAATATCGGGTGAGGATTACAACAAATTAAATTCCTCATTATGTAGTTTTCTACACTCCCATGTTAACCTCGTCCCTCCTAGACACAAGTGTTTTCCTCAGCATCTTATTTTCAAACACGCTCAGCCTACATTTCTCCCTCAGTGTGAGCGACCAAGTTTTGTAACCATACAGCAAAACAGGAAAGATATATTTCTGTGTATTTTAATCTTTGTATTTTGGACAGACAAACGATTCTGCACAAAATGATAGCAAGCATTCCCTGACTTCAAACTGCTCTTAATTTCTTCCTGGGTAGAATTTTGGTTACGGGTCTTTCTCGATTATTTGAACTGTTCCGCCCATTCATAGGAAATACTGTCAATCTTTATATTGTGACTTCGTCCAACATTCTGATCTCGAGATATGACCGTGTAATTAGGTTTATCACCATTCACTTCAATCTCCATACTACCGATTAACCAAGCTTTTGTGTTTTTCTTTATAGTATGAAAGCTTCCTCCCAATATATTAACATTATCAGCACGAAATAACGGCCGATGTGCAACATTTAATTCCATGTCAACCCGATTTACCTGAATCCTCTTAATGGCTTGCCCAAAAAAAAGTTAAAAAACAATGGCGATAAATCATCTCCTTGTTTCAAAGCATTCCTAGTAGGAAACATTTCAGACAAACGTTTGCCTACCTGGACTGTGCTATACACTTAATTCAGACACATTTTTGTTAGCTTTACCAGTTGCCTCTAGTATCAAATTCAACGAGATTATTACACAAGACCTCCCACCTAACTGAATCAAGCGCTTTACTGGAGTCTATAAATAGCTGACGCACTGCTTCCTTTATTCTTATTTTTTCTCGAGTATTTGATAAATGCAGAATATATTATTAATAAAACTATATAAAAACAAGTCTAGACAAAACTTTATTAACAATTTATCATCAGCAATATGATTCGGATGTGTAAACCATATTCAGGCTGAATACACAATTGTGTTATGAATTATATATTACAATACCGTAAGTGGTTTCGAACAGATTTCGTCTTACGCCATGATGGAATATTACAGGAAGTAATATGCATGAAATAGGTTTTAAAAAATTTGAAAATCTGTAAAATGAAAATTTTAAATTTTAGTAATATCAAAAATAATGGCGGTAATCTAAAGAATAGATGTTGAAACTTAGGCTATTTGGAGAGACTTAAAAGCAGTGGGTGGTACGTTTATATATTTTACTGCAGAATTGTAATAATGTAATATTCTGATGCTGTATAATTATGTATGTACCGAATTCACTAGTCAGTCTTTGGATTTTGGTTTGTTTTTGACACATAATTGTACTGTATGTTATAAGTTATATTAAACTTCTCAGTGTAGTTTGCGTGATGTCTAGCAGTTGACGTAAGCGTAGAAATTGTACTGTAGCGTACTGTACATTACAGGTAGCCGTTGTTCACTGCTGTTCAGTGTTTTTATTGTGATGTGCGCAATGGGAGTGATGTGTCTAGACTTGTGTTTATATAGTTTTATTAATAATATATTCAAACGCAACGGGAATGCCTTGCTTAAAACTTGCAGAATATAGGATCAGTTGTTTACCTGTTGTTTCGAAAACCACAATGATAGTGCCCAATTATTTCCTCTACATATGGAGTAAACATCGGCAGCAGGATGTTGGATAAATTTTATACGTATTTGACAAAACTGATAACGCCTTTATAACTACTACAATCTGTTTTATCGCCCTTCATATAGATGAGTACAACGGTCAACTCCTTCCACTCCTCAGACAATTCCTCCTTATTCCAAATAGAATTAATAAAGTTAAGGATCTCAGAGCGTATTTTTCTATCTGTGCGTTAAGTACGTCTGCTGGGATTTGATCAATACATGGTGATTTGAGTCTTTTTGGGTTTTCAGTAACCATCTCAAACTCGACGGCACTCGGCTCAGGCAGTAGTGGTTAGGATGTGTTTATTTCTGTCTGTTTAACTTCACTAACCCCATGTACATTGAAGAGATGAGAGAAATGATTCCTCCACTTAGCCCCAAAACCATGGGAGTCTGTAACCAAATCACCCTTTTCATCCCTTACTATATTAGTTCTAGCCTGGTAACCTTTCTTAAAATCTTAGTCTCTGATATTTTTATTTTAAATTTAGTTTCAATTTCATTAATTTTGCTTTCAGATACTTCTTTATGTTCCTGAAATGTCTACTAGCTACACGTCATACATTGTTTATATAATCTAGGTTGCTTTGGTTTGGATATTGTAACCACTGCAATTTAGCCTGTTTTCTTTGATCTAAAAAAATAATAAAGTTTCTTCGTCCAACCACGGTAAATGCTGTTTCAGTTCCTACAGACCTAGAATCCCTTTAGCTGTGGTTTCGATATTCTCTTTAATGTTCTCCCAAACTCTATTTATGCCCTTGCTGTCACTTAAGATCTCCAAAGTTGCAGACCTATTTGAGACATTAACCTACAGCTCATATGGCGTCATGAGATTAAATCTTTCCTCATCAAACTTCTATGTCACTTGTTTACTTACTGCTAATCTTTCCCTAACTTTTGCAACCACCAGACAGTGATCAATGTCACTGTCAGCTCCCCTGGAAGATAGATAGTACATGGAGTAAACTCGAATGCCATCTCCTATCTATCTATGTGCGATCATTATTAGTAATACAGTAGGTATGAAACGTAATTTCTAAAGAAGACGAGGTAAAAGTGGAGAAGAGGACTACATAACGAGGGGCTTCATGATCCGAATTATTTTCCAGATCTTATTCGGGTAATCAAATCAAGAATAATTAGGTGGCCTGGGGCATGAAGCACATATGGGGGATAGTAGAGGTGCATATAGGGATTTTATGAGGGAACCTGAGAGAAATAAGCACCTGGAAGACATAAATGTGTATGGGAGGATAATATTAAGACGGATTTTCAAGAAGTGGAATTGGAGATCGTGGACTGGAATTATCAGGTTCAGGACAGGGACAGGTGTCGGGCTGTTGTGAATGCGGTAATGAACCTCTGATTTCTATAAAATGCGAAACATTTCTCGAATAGCTTAAGATTTTTCAGCTTCTCAAGAAAGATTCTGTTACACAGTTTTAGTTCATACTTTTAATAATTACTTCGTGTTTCATGAGTATTACAAAATTATGTTTGTACTTTTACCATATAGAATATAATATGAACTACCAGCTGGTAGGGTTTTAATGGCAAGCACACATTAAACATTTCGCAGGAAAGACAGATATTTAGGTACTCTGCTATTTTAGGACAGAGGAATCTGACATACAATGTATTCATTAGTACAGCTCCAACCCCCATGGCAATATTCTGCGCACGTGTATGCATATTCCAACATATTCTCACCGTGTTTAGAGAGGAGAAAATGTCTGGTCTCATTATGTTTACGGCGAGCTCATTGAACACTGCACGGGCTTTATTAAAGTTTTGAAACAAAATTTGCTCGGGGCAAATAAAGATATTCAGAAAACATGTACGACAGCCGAAAGAATGTGCTGCAGTGGTAATTAATGTAACGCTAATGTGTGAGTTTTTATGCCCACACAAGGTATGTGGTTACACGTAACTGTGGCAGGATGTACCAAAAGTAACACGAAGTGTTTAGCAGCGTTTATTTAGGTCTGTGAACGCGTAGTCGTGGGTTAGCGTAGTTGTCATAGCGATTCACTCCGTGCTGGTTGGTATAGGATTCGAATCCTGGTGGAAGCGGGACTTTCCGTGAACTTTCAGACCGGTCCCAAGACTCACCCAGCATCTAAAATAAGTACTGTGTCTTTTCCACACACTTCCAGAGTTGCTTCTGAGAACAGGTTGGTTCTTTACTTCGGTTTCCATTCTGTGCCAGCACAGACTTGTTAGGGCTAAGGGTTGATTTTTATGGCACGTATTGTATTATTTACATCCCTTAAAGTTATAGATTTGCTAAGTAATAACACTTCTCATTCATATTTATCATGGCATACATCACTCATATTTATCATGGCATACATCACTCATATTTATCATGGCATACATCACTCATATTTATCATGGCATACATCACTCATATTTATCATGGCATACATCACAAGACTGCCATATCCCTCATCGTAACTTGTATGATACGGCGGACACTGAAGGTTCGGTTACAAAGGATGTAAAGAAATCGGACGGAGTCACAAACAGTTACAATCAAGGCGTATGCTTGGTGGAACTACTCATCCCCCAGTTACGAAAGCTGTTGCCCCGGGAAAGATTCGAAAACGACGTCTCTCTGATACTTGTCATAGAGACCAACCGCAGACTGGAGTCCTATCTTAAAATTCGCCAGCATATTTCACGCGAAATTTCTGTCTTGGCAACGATCTCCCAAATTTATTTCGTCGCGATTTTGTAAAGATTGTACCAATAAGTTTGCGTCTGTGTGTTTTGGGAAGGGATGGGGTAAATACAATCTTCAAGGAAAGTCCTTCATGATTGAATCCGTAAAATCACTAAAAAGGGTGTTTCTCCACAAGGTATTATCACCGAAACTGTTTTGAGCATTTCCGGATTTTTGGATTCAGTGTTCTTGAATCTGAAGGAAATCTTAACAGTCTTTCCAATTAATTACCTTTTTGTAATCCTTATAGAAGCTACGTATTATGAGTACTGAGAGCGTCCTAAAAAATTCTTCAGTAAAGTTGTGTATGTCCTTCACGCTGTGGAATGAATGTTGTTTCCTTTTTTGGGATTATACAGAATTCTATTTTCTGTGTCAAATTTCCACTCCCCTTCCGATAATACGCGCTCTCATAACTACTTATAAAATATGGCACTGAAGTAATATTTCGTGTATAGTGAGGTAGGAATATCGTCGTTAAATAACTGAAGGAAGATTCAATCATGCCTGATCTGTATTCAGTTGGAAGTTGTGTCCCAGGATGGAGTACAGAAAGAACGGAAGGGAAGGTAATACTGTCACGGACGGGACTGGGTTCTCGTATGTGTTGAGGTGACTGGTGTGGTAGCAAAAGTATTGAAGATTCATGAAGCAAGTGAGAAAACAGCAGCAGAACTCGCTTGAATAGACCAGTGTAGAGGTAACAGAAAGGAGGATAAAATGGATACACTCTTTCAGGGACAGTGTGTCCCCAGTTACATACGTGATCGCTGAATTTTGAATTGGACACGTTTTGTCAGAGGATTAAGGTCCTTATGTTGAATACGGTATGAACCCCAAACCCTCTACTATTAGAAACCTGCCAGATTCGCTCTCGAGTCGGATTGGATGTATTTTGTGTACCAGGACGGAAGGGTTGGGAGGTGAGGGTAGCTGAGAATTAGATTGCTGTGCCCTTAGCTAAATTCCAACGATAACCACACAAGCCAGATTATAGTGGCGAAAACAAGTTGCTGAATCTAACTTATATCTACCCCATTGCTCGATTCTGTGGGAAATAAACCCAAGATATATTGCTGTACATTCCGGTACAAGTTAAAGTAAAATAACTGTTCATGACTAACCTAGTTTGTTATTATATTTTTTCTCTAAATTAACTATTGATTTCTCGAGAAAAATTTGTGTTACCCGGATTCATGCCTGGCATATCATTACAACTGTTTTTCCAAAGCGAATTCCAATTGTAAGTGGCAATATTGACATACACAAATTCCAGGAACTGGACTTTGAAATTCGGAAAGTTTGGGACCAAATGAAAATATTTCCCCTTTTACTTCATAACTCGTTCTGAAGCCTACAGGTTTTTTCCTGTCAAATAGACAGTTTATACAGCGATGAAAGAAAATGATTGTGTATTTCATTGGCTTCATTATTCTTTCTAGAAAATGAAGAACACACACTGTGAACTGGTGAATTAAAATGTACGAGGAAGGAAATTTTCGTGGATATTTTTTAAAGGTACGCATAAGTAAAAGTATAGATTATATACCGATGAATTGCAACGTCAAATTTTATGGAAAGAAAAATAAAATTCTTTAATTATTTTAACTTTGTATCCCAACATTTCATCGACAAAACTCCATCTTTCTCTGGTCTACTGTAACATCTATAGAACATAATTGAAACAATAGAAATTTATTTTACTAGTCCTGTGAGAGTAACAAAGATAACCACAGTAATCATATTCATGATTCAGTTTCAATGCTACGTAATAAGAGTAACGTAATTAAAAAATTACGGGAGGGAAACTTCAGAAGCGCGATGAATCCTTGTTCATCATCCACGTTGAACGTGAAACTACTTTAATGTTCCTACATGGTGAAGTATTGGAAAGAAATTTTAAATTTCTCTGTTCGTTCCCATGCTACTAAATATGTTTATTCTCCAATACTTCATATATTTATTGTGCTTTGTTGAATGGGATCGGTTAAAATCATGCAGACATTGTTGCCTGTATAGATACAAGCTAAGATATGAGCTTCTTTTCTTTCAACGAAACGAAGACACAGTATAGCGAACATTCCTCTCATTTATTACGGCCGAGGTTACTGGTTCAGTTCCTGCGGATGGCGTAAAGTTTTTTTAAAAATTTTTTTTCACTAAACACAAAATCTCTAGAAAAAATTCATAACATATTCAAGTCACTGATTAATTGATCGCAGAAGATATTCAGCCTTATGGTCAATTTCATCCCGTACTTTCTATTGCAATCTGCGTGACTTGTGCAGTACATAATAATATCGTGCAAGTGTAGGTATGTTATTGTTTGGTCTTACCTTTCATAGTTTAAAGCACCGTTGTATTTCGGCACATCACTTGATTTATAATTGGTAAAATGTGCGTTGTATACTTCGACTGTTTGAATGCACTTTGTACATTTTCAAAATGTACATTGATTATATTCTTAAAGAATTAAAATATTAAGATTTGTAATAAAGATGTGGTATGCATTTTCTGATGTACAGACTAAAAATATAATTGTTATTTATATGAAATTCTGACTTCACAGACGTCAATTTTTTTTCCTGTAATTCGTTACATAATTCATGTAATCATAAATTAAAGATCTAAGACCAATCCTCTATTTTAAAACTACTGAGACTAAAAATGTTCTGTTACATACACCTTAAAACTAAAGAGAAGAAAAATATTTCTTTGTATAAGGATTAGAATGGGGGAGGGTGGGGGGAGGATGAGGGCACGCGGTGCCGCGTTTTGTTGATGCACTGCGCTGCAAGCTGGAAAGCCGATGGTGTCATTGGAATTTTACATTGACACGGTCCTTCCGTCCGCACTATGGTCCTGGGGTCGACTCAGCCTCTAACAGAAATGAGTACGAGTTCTTATAATAAAACCAATTAGATGACTAATTTCTCAAATTTATTTTTGGAATAAAATTCTAAATGTTTCGGACAGTTCCTCTGTCCATCATCATGAGATTTCACTGTACACACAGCAATGGTACATGTCATACAGATTTTCTGAGAGCTTGCGAGTAGGAGTAGAGTTTATTCTAAAAATAAATTTGAGAATTTAGCGCTTCTAGATGGTTTTATTATGAGAATTTATCACGATGTACGGTCACCTGAACCTCAAATGATTACGTGTGTTACTTCCTAGGGTGGGGAAGTTGGGGATGGGGTGAGTTAAGGTGGCAGGTGCGAAGGACCTTACCACCTTCATGTGCCAATTGTCTAGAAAATTTGGAAGATTCAAACTCCTGGAACCCTAAAGGCCTGTCCAAGCCTGTAATGGGATAAATTTCCTATGAAGTACTAGAACGAACAGAGTAAAATCATCTTGTTATCCTTTAGTCATTATTGTATCGTACTGGTTCATTCTGGTCAAAGGGACTACAAGTTTGATAATATGAAACTATAATCACATTATTTCCCTATTATTAGACATAACATTTTTCTTATTTTGAAATAAAACCTAATGTCATATCAGATATGAAATTGATGACACCCAGCAGTTGCGCTACCAGCCTTTCAAAGTGACATCGTTCTTGATATTCAGCTCATATGGTTGATACAGAATGTTCTTTCGAAACTTTCCTGACCATCTGCCAGTATAGCCCAGACGACCACACAGTATGGGACCCTGACTTGCTGTAATGGAATGGAGCTGTGAACAGCTGTGTACCAGAGTTTGTTGTGGGCAGATTAAATGCGATACTTATTACCATCAACACTCGTATTCGCACGACACTTTCTGGATGTCGAAACAAAACATATATACAGCGAATTAAGCATTATATTAAGACAATTCCTCTATTACTTCTCTTTTTTTAGCTGTTGTCATTTCTTATATTTTTGTAACTGGGTGTCAGGATGTCATACGTGAAATTTAAAAGACTTGAAAATATCTGGAAGTGAAAATTGCTTGTGTAGTTCTATGAGTAAATATTCAGATTACAATATAATCATTTATGTTGGTAAATATATTGTTTATACAAATATACCGCAGGGTTCAAAGCTTAAAAATAAGGCCTTCTTAGAATAATGTAACGTTACTGTGTAGTTATTAATACTAGTCTCTAATTCACATTTTTCTGAAAGCCTGAAATTTTGTTGTGTAGTAATATACATGAGGTTATAATTCTACCTGCATATCATAGGCCACTGTAATACAGGGAATGTAGAATGTTCAGGTGGTGTGTGAGCGGAATTAATTAATGACTCGAAATAAGTGATGATAGCTTTTGAAGAGGTAAATTTTACATCTAGAATGGGATAAAATTGAATGGCAATAATTTAAGGTTTTTTTAAAATCACATGCATTAAGTGTCACGCTTCGTACAAAGTATGTTCCATTGACGTAAAACTCAAATTTAAGAATTTAATTAGTCTTTAAGATCCCGCAAACATGCTTGGGGTGTTTAACGTTCACACCTTTGCAATAATATTCAACTTTACCATCAGACGTCTGTAGTACTGTTTGTTACTCCCATACAGCATTTGCTGCCATCTATGCGCGCCGATCCGAATTAACATAGGGATTTGATACGCATTTGCGCAGACTCCACCAAACGAGTCGATAACGTCTATTTTCCTTCCTCGTTCACCTGTACTGCTTCAGTACATTGTATCACAAATTTTTTAATTGAACTTGTACAATTATTATCGTGTACGGTGTTTTCTGTCTTACCTTTTTCATTTTCTTGGACACTTTTCACCCCTCACTCTTACTACTCTCTTCATTCCACTAGAAATATTTTCTTATTTAGATTTCAACTACAGTTATTTAGATGTGATTGGTAACACCAGGTTTTTGCCAACACACATGCACTGTATTGCCAATGACTGCAGTTTATTCGAGCTCATTCCATGTAGAACACTTCCCATTTAAGTCGTTTTTACTTCTTCTAATTTTCCGACACGAATTCTATAATAAAAAATTTGCAGTCTCTCAATTTTACTTCGAACAGAAGTAGTAACAAGAGGATTCGTTTACAGTTGTGCATCTTGAACCCCGCTTCCTGACTTCGTACGTTGTGGCGGGAATTTTATGGGGCGCAATTCAAACCTAAGAAACATCGATTTTTGTACCCATTAAATTTGAGTATTACTTTCATTCAAGTAACAGATTAAAATTACTTCGTCATAAACAGTGACGCCTTAGGTTAGAATTAATATTTCGTAATAATATAAACCAATTGTAAAGAAATTATAGGTCTTCCATATACACGTATTTTCCCACAAGTTGCGACGATAAATCCCTATTACCAGCTGGACGTCAATTGAGAGGTGTATTTGATATTAACGTATGAATTTTACATGTACTGTGTCAAAACTATATAGCAGCAGCTGTGAATACAATAGTATGGATATTAAGGCTAGAAAGATGTTGATATATTCTGTGTCTAAAATTATCGGTATGTTATTGTTTACAATGTGTGTAGTTACGTGTACACCAACATCTATGTTCGAGGTTTCCGATGCAGAAGGGCCAAGTTCCTGTGTCGCGTCTTGTTGTGTCTTGTGTAGGAAGGTGTTTCATGCAGAATATTTAAATACACACACATCGCAATCAATGGCACGTTAATGAATTTTGACTAAGAATATGTCAAAATCATACTAGCCATAATATCCACACTGTATTCGTAGCTGCTAATATGTGTTTTCAAAACTATACATGTAAAACATGTACATTAATATTATATAAGCCTATTCCTCTGTATGGCGATTTATCGCCGAAAGAAGTAGTAGGGTGTATGTTTTTGATGACGTGTGATTGAATGCAATTTGTGTCCACACGTAGACGATACGATAGAATTTCCCTTCATGTTGTTCTACAGGGATGAAATGGAGATAAATGTTACTAATGAAAGTAGTCAAATGGGGAATTATTAAAATATTTATATTTACTCCGATATCTCTTCAAAAAAATTTAATTTAAACAAGACAAACAGTGAACGTGTAACGTAATGCTGAGGCAAGTTCATGCAACCATTGTTGCAGCAGTGAGAATTATACAACCTGAGTGTGTGTATTTGTAGCCTTAGGTATCTAGCATACAGTGGATATACGCCATATTCTAGGAAGTGTTTCATTCCCGTTGTGTGTGTGAAAAATTGGAATAGGTATGTAGTCAAACACAACTATGTCAATTAAGGTGTATTTAATGGCTATACTAGACAACTACATGTTTCGGCCTTTATTGACCATCTTCAGGTTGTGCTATATACATTGTGCGCGCGCGTGGTTCAGAGATCTCTACATACGGGCTTTATTGCGTAATGAAATTTCTATATGTGGTGGTATGCTCTGAGTAGAACACACCATCAAATATAGAAATTTCATTACGCAATAAGGCCCGTATGTAGAGATCTCTGCACCACGTGCTCACAATGTATATAGTAGGACTTTAATTTCTCTTGAAGACAACCTGAAGATGGCCAGTAAAGGCCGAAACATGTAGTTGTCTATTATAGCCATTAAAGACATCTTAAATTACATGTTTGTGTATGACTACATACCCATTCCATACGCCGTATTTTATCCGTAGCCTGCCCGTCTTTACAGAGTCTTTCCAAATTATCTCATACACGGTACGATTTTGGGAAAAAAAGTTATTAATCATAAAATGTGTGTTTCCAGTTTCTGTAAAAGTTTGTATGAAACTTTTTCATTCTAAAAAGAATTGATCGAGATATGATCCAAAATGTATGTTGGTCCTCGTGTAGAGTAACCTTTATTCTCGTCAGATTTTAAAGAAACTCGATTTTTCTCGACATATTTTCGAAAAATAAACAAATTTCAAATTTTATGAAAATTCTTCCGGTGGGAACCGAGTTGTTCCATGTGGGCGGAGAGACAGACGGACGGATGGACGGACGGAGAGACAGATATGACGAGGCTATTAGACGCTTTTCGTAATTTTGTGAATTCAACTAAAAATGCATTGTACATATAATATTGTCTACTGAACGTGATTTCAGACTTCGGTCTTGAAGTAGCAGAGAACTGTGCTTTTCTGGGCTATTAAGCAGCGAGTAGCGGTAAACACAGGGCACCTGTATACTATGGGCCCGTTTGATGGGGATCCAATCTGCAGATTTTGCGGGTTGGAGACTGAAACAGTGCAGCACATTATTTGCTGTTGCGAGGCGATGGCTTGACAGCGTTATAATGTCTTTGGGAGGCCGACTGTAGAATCAAAAGACATAAGCACAGCCTCGGTAAGGGACCTTTGCCTCTTCATACGAGGCGTAGTGTTATTGAGGCTGTGCTGAACGAAATATTAGGGCTGCACAATAAGCCTAAGGCTGCGGTGCATTCGGTGCATAAGCTGACGGGCCACAAGAAGAACAAGAACAAGAACAAGAAGAAGAAGAAGAAGAAAAGAAGAAGTGGTAAACACAAACCAATGTTTCGTGACAACCTATCGGTCCCATCCTCAGGTCAACCCTGAGGATGGGACCGATAGGTTGTCACGAAAAGTTCGTAAGAGATTAATAGAGGTCAATTGAACTGTGACGGCACACGCGCAGAAACCAGATCTCGTCTTTCAGCGAAACGAACGAGTCCGTTTAAATCGGCGGGGGTGTCAGTTCAGTCGACTACTGGCAGCCGAGGTGTGCGCATCAGCGGTAGTAATGCTGGATAAGCCATGTTCCGAGGTAGTGTGAAGGGTACTGGCAACGCACTCCATTCGCCAGTTTCCCATTCACTTCCCTCCCCGTGCGTCAACGTGTGCCATTACATTTCAAATGGAGTTTACTACTGGCCGCGTAATAACCCAGAAGTGTGGGGTACTCATTGCCTACTGTAATTTTCGTTTGCCCATTATGGGAATTATCTTTCCTCTATGTTCTTTAAAATTAAGAAATCCATCCAGTATTTCGAGAAACTTATGTAGGCATATGTTACTTTGACCATACTTCAGAGCAGAAGTCGAATGTCTTCGATAATAAGGATTGGACACATTATGTAATATTTTTTTAGTATTTTAAAAGTTGGTTACGATTAAGTCACTTCAAGGAGTACAATCATTTTTGAGAATCCAATATTTCCTCAGCAGATTCCTTCGTTATATGGAATATGAAATTTTTAATGTCTCATGACCATTTTACGTAAGATCCTACTGTTAAAATTATATCCGTTTCTAAGGTTCACAAGTGGCATTGCCACCTTAGCTGTCCACCCAACACGTCGTACGCATTTATGTTGTACACATAATGCTCAGTGTGAACGTCTCCGCGTAATTTATTTGATCCTCCTAATAGCATTTGTTAAAAAAAGTGCTATTTATCTTTAACTGAGTTACGACGCTACAGAATGTGGTACGTGTTTAACAATTTTCCGAGAAACTTGCTGTTGGCAACAGGTCCCTCGGAAATCTTCGCAGTCACCACCCAGACCGCACGGCACCATAACCCAGAATACAAAAGTCTGAAGTTTCACAAACATAAAGATTTTAGATGCCGGATAATTATGTTTATGTTTCCCTGCATCGCTGATCTATATTAATAATTGTCCAACGAGGTGCAAAACAAAGCAGTCTATTTATTATTCTGCAAGTTCACTCTACATGTTTCGGGTGTCAACAACACCCATCATCAGGAGTACACAAAACTGCAACTACAACCTCCGGTACTGGTCATATGTTTTGTGCAACTACCTCCCTCCAACGTGGCCAACCTATGACCAGTACCGGAGGCTGTAGTTACAGTTTTGTGTACTCCTGATGATGAGTGTGGTTGACGCCCAAAACATGTAGAGTGTGCTTGAAGAATAATAAATAGACTGCTTTGTGTTGCGTCTCGTTGGACAGTTATTAGTATATTTAAATGCCGATTTTGACATATCTTACTATTCAGTGTAAAAAGAGTAAGATGGAATATTTAATGATTGTCATTTCAATTGCTGTTTTCATTTCCTTAAAAGTGAGCGTGATAGAAGATAGATTTTGATTTGCTCGCCTCAGTTCACTCGTCACCACCTTTACTTTTCCTGCGGAATCCAAATCGTGTACGCGTGGTGATTATCACACTGCTCCAAACAGCCATATCGTATAAGAACTCACACTACTGAAGATTGATGTAATATGAACCGCTTTCTTTGTGACAGTATTATTAATACACATACCAGAACAATCACTGTGTTTTTAAGGAAATAATTACTGTTCTTTCACGACCGGGCTACACAAAATGTAATTACGATCTGCAGGCAAATTCATAGTTCTCAATGTTTATGCAGGTGGTATGTTTAGCAACCACTATGTTTTAAAAGACTAATCAGTTTGGAAGTTTGTATCCTTCTCTGTCACGAACTGTGTCGTTTACGAAAGCACCATGTGGTAAGTGGAAAGTTTTATGATCGGGGCAAAATGAAATTAAACCACATCGTGCTCCCCGTGCTAGGGCCTAGTTATTAGATTGACGGAAGAGGCGCTGTGTGCATGTCATTACCGGCTGTAACCGCAAATGGAGCTAACAGTAACAAAACAGAGAAGAGAGCTTTTGTACATTACAGCTCTGCTATTTCCGATATCCAGTCATGATACTAAGATGCCTACAAACTGTCTAATTCTATATGGTTGGTTTGTTCTTCGTATAACGTATAACATGCAAACAATGTCTGAGCGTTAACGTAGGAACGCGTGATATCTTAGATTAAGGGAAGTTTCTTGTGCACAGAGTTTCGAGAGTGACCGTTTGGTTTGTAGGGCATCTCAGCAGTTTGTATACCAGATAACAGTTAAAGACACGCCATATAACGTTAGAAAGCGGGTAGGTTTACTAGCATGAAAATACTTGTTATAATTTTACTTAAAATTGGTGGATTATAGGTATGTTTCGTTTTGCATGAAGCATGAAGCGTACAACGGAAAATACAAAATTGGTTCGTACAATGAAACATAACTATTATGAAATGTCTAGACATCACACAAATTAAAATAGCTAATACTTGAACACGTAAAATTTGTAGTCGTAGATCGTAAAGCAATATTACTGCCAGTTTCGGGTTCCTATAAACAGAGTAATGAATATTAGGTAATTTGTTGTGTAATTCTATTACTCTCGTTTGACAGAGAGGACCGGTTATTTTATAATCAAGTGGTTGAATATTTAAAGGAATTAATTGGAAAATATAACTTCATAATTATGTTGACTTACCAATATTTGTGTTATAGCAAAGGCAAATATTAGATTTTTGTTCTATTAAATATTTTATATATTAAAAATTGCACTGCCTGGGACTAAACATCTTTTCCAACTTACTCTTGAACTGTTTAATAAAACTCAAGGAAAAAATAAACCTGCAGCTGTTATTGATGCGTTCTTTTAATGCGGGTCTCTGTGTTAGTCTGTGAAAGTATTGTAGTGACTGTGTGTTAGTGTGAGAATGTATTGTAGTGATTGTGTTAGTTTATTGTAGTGACTGTGTGTTAGTGTGTGAATGTATTGTAGTGACTGTGTGTTAGTGTGTGAATGTATTGTAGTGACTGTGTGTTAGTGTGTGAATGTATTGTAGTGACTGTGTGTTAGTGTACTGTAGTGACTGTGTGTTAGTGTATTGTAGTGACTGTGTGTTAGTGTATTGTAGTGACTGTGTGTTAGTGTGTGAATGTATTGTAGTGACTGTGTGTTAGTGTGTGAATGTATTGTAGTGACTGTGTGTTAGTGTGTGAATGTATTGTAGTGACTGTGTGTTAG
>Ga0123352_10004386_pt1 | contig 20776 bp, 9 predicted proteins | sample TergutLab28metaG_FD_89700 | JGI IMG/M metagenome (GOLD analysis project Ga0123352, IMG submission 89700) | Labiotermes labralis P1 segment gut microbial communities from Petit-Saut dam, French Guiana - Lab288 P1 | ecosystem: Host-associated > Arthropoda: Insects > Digestive system > Gut ...
CAAAAACACACACACACACACACACACACACACACACACACACACACACACACACACACACACACACACACACACACACTTTCTCTCTCTCTCTCTCAGAATATGTAATGCTTACTGCTTTTCATTTGCCTGTCTTGTTGAATATAATAGAGGTTAGGCTTGTATTTAAAGAGTTACATATGAAATTAGGGTACGGAGTAGCTCCATTGGACACGGGATGGAGTTCAGCGGTTGTCTGTCGTGAATGTAAATATGAAATTTAAATTCTGTATTTGTTGGCTGGTTGAGCGACTGTTAGTTCCCCAAGAAAGATTTGTTCACATGGAGTTATTTGTACTATGTCTAACAACAACAACAACAACAACAACGACATAATAATAATAATAATAATCGAATTTTTCACTTCTCAGCTTTGGCTAGGAAATATTCATCTACCCTGGGATTTAGTAATCAACAGGATTAGGCTCAGTGGTCTTACTTGTAGTTTAAAAAGTTTCTTACAATTGAACATGTGCCAAGAATTACAGATTTTTGCAGTTGTATATATATATATATTCGGGTGCAAGTTAAGTCTTGTTAGACTTTGAGATAGTGACTTTGGAATTACTCCCGTAGATGATATTACTATCGGGATCACTTGTGTTGCCTTTTGCTTCCACATAGCACATACTTCATTCGCCAGTTCTTGGTACTTGTTTTGTTTGTCGGTTATTGTTATTGTTTATTATTATTATTATTATTATACGGGGTATGCGGTGGCGCAGTTGGTTGAGACACTGCGCTACAAGTCGGAAGGTCGCGGGTTCGTTTCCCGATGGTGTCATTGGATTTTTCATTGTCATATTCCTTCCGGCCGCATTATGGCCCTGGGGTTGACTCAGCTTCGAACAGAAATGAGTACCAGGAATATTTCCTGGGGGTAAAGGCGGCCGGTTCTTAGGGCTGACAACCTTACGACCTTCATGTGCCGATTGTCTTGAAATCTGAGAGCCTCAACCTCCTCGAACCCTCTGGGTCTGTCCAAGCCTGTAATGAGATTGATTTACCTTACCTTATTATTAATATATGACGAATGATTAAAATTGTAACAAAACTGACAAATCGACTTGTGTTTGTGGCAATTTCCACTTGCTGTCTGCCGCTAAAGAGAATGGCGGGAGTTGCGGCCAATGTCGTGAGGTGCCGGAAACATTTTAAGGTGTAGGTTGTGTGAAACGCAAATAATCAGGGCTGAATGTTGCCTGCAAAATGTCGAAGAATACACTTTTAACACTGGAGTGGAAGAAGTTGCCGCATAATCGCGGCTTAGCTGTCAGCGGATTAAACGCTGGAGTTGGATCTGGCCACGAATAATGTGCCTGTGATTACAATGGGGCTGACGCACAGACTGTCCGTTTGATACGAGGGATGGTGGAATGTATTGGAACTTGACAGTTAAAGCAGCCTATTTTTGTAAAGTAATACGATCTATAGTTTTCTTCGAAATTTTCGTAACGCAAGTTTCCTAAAGATCCACTTTGATACTATTTTTGCATCTATGCCAAAGTATTCTGAATGGTGCTGTCCATTATAACTTTATGTACAAAATGTTGCATGTTTACATTTTTAAAAGTGTGCTACGTGTGCCGTCCATCTGATTTGCTTATTTCAATCCGTCCCATAAAGTCATAAATTCTGATGAAGAGGTTTTTAATCTGAGGATTACACGGAAGACATTAAAGTTCCAAGTTTCTGAATGCTAAAGCTGGAGGTACTTTTTTTTTTTTTTTAAGAATTACCGCTTCGAAGCGTTAATTGGAAGAATATAAATGGAAATGTAAATTAATAAAAGTGACGCCATGTATTTTTGTTGGTGGCACTAATGTTTCCGTGGAATATGTTGCCTCCATTTTCAGAGTAGCAAAATGTATCCATTTATTAACCTGAAGATAGAAACAGCAGGTCCATCCGAATTATTGTTGTCCTTCTACCGCACTACATGACATCATATCCTAAGATCATCATTTCATAATCACGGCGCCGAGAACTTGAAATCAGATAGCAAATTTTTACAGCATTGAGAAATTAAAATATTTTTAGTGGATCTATAGCTACTTTAATTTTAAAAAAAGCCAAATAATTTAGTTGTGCAGAAGTATTGGTGTATGTTCAGAACAGCTGAGTGTGCATAATGACTGGGGTGAGGGTTAGGTGATCACAGATTGGGTTCAAATCATGGCTGGGAGAAGATGTCTGTAACTGTCACTGCATCCGGACTTAACCACCTTGTGTCCCAAACAGTGGGTACCTAGGGACCATTCCCCAGTGGTTAACACGACCGAGGCCTGAAGCTGATCAGTCACCGTTATTTAATACCTAAGTTAAGAATGTTTGGAGATATATACCTGATAAAACACATACGTTTTCATTCCGTGATGCTTAGCGCTGGGAGATTTTTTGCTTATCTTTTACGCTTCGAAATTGTGAACGTAAACCGCTGAAAATTTAGGCTGCATAATTTGCAGTGCACTTTAAAATCACACCTACCATGCGCCATGTTCTGCACTATCGTTTTATCTACCAACTGCTGTGCACTACACTGTGTTGTCTCTTCACACACATGCTAGTTCTTGTTTCTACGTGTTTCGGTGTTCATTAACACCATCTTCAGGGAGCTTCAGTCCAACTACAGTTAAATTTTGATGTGTTGTGAAGGAACTACAGTTGAAATGAAGCTCCCTGAAGATAGTGTTAATAAACACCGAAACGCATAGGAGCAAGAACTAACATGGAAGTGAAGAAATACAATGTATGTAGTGCACGGCAGTTGGTAAATAACAGGATTTGTAGTTTACCTTTACGTCTATTTTGAGGGCTTTGAAAAGGTGTTTCAGAAAATATGTTTAATTTAGTGAACATAGATTTACAGAGAGGCAGTTTATAAAGGGACAGACGGTTTCTATGTGTTCCGATGTTTTATAATATATATTACGTTCTATATTATATTATTTATTTTATATAGGGCCGAGTTAAATGTAGGAAGACTGTAATAGGCAGCATGCGGTCAGTATTAGCGTTTTAATATACTGAATGCTTGTAAATATTAAACGATTTGAAAGCATGAATTTCCTTCGAATTTACGAATATTTTCTCGTCAGATGTCATGCAAACTTACAGACTGGTTTGCACCGAGCATTTCGATTAACCGTAAAATAAAACGATCCCTAACGTTTGTGTAATAAGACTGAGGTTAAGACCCTTGACGGAATTAACGAGTTTTGTACAATAAATTGTGCATTAACTTCATGTCTTTGTAGACTAACCAAACTCCGAATTTCGTAATTTCTTACCATCGGTAATAGTAATAATACGATTAAAACTGCGAAATGGAAGGTCACTATAGACCTCCGTAAATGATGCAACGTAGTATATCTTCGAAAATATGTAAAGTATATTGTTGCATTTTGTTGTAGACTGGAGCGTAGAATAACATCACTCTTGCGATTATATTTATTTAAAATTAGGGTTTACAGCGATAAATAGCGAAATTTTAGAGTCGTTAACATTTAATTTTATGTAAGATCAGATTGTAAACAATCCCACAAATTGTGTATTAAATAAGGTTTATAAGTAAATTCTTACAGTACGAGTTACTCAATACACCAACCAATGCACTTGTATAAAAGTTACACATTAAAACACTAAAACTGCTTCGACATGTTTCGGTCCTAAGACCATCATCAGGGAGCTATATTTTCCTTGCTAAAGTCACATTAAAAATATTCACTGATTAACTTCGTTGTACTAGTAGGGTGTTGTGGCAGCATGCAGTTTTAGTGTTTTAATGTGTAGCTTTTATATAAGTGCATTAGTTGGTGTATTAATTAACTCGACAACATGCACGGTGTAACAATGAAAATAGAAAAAAAAATCTTACAGTAGGAGTCTGTCCGAAAATTTAGGCAAGATGTAATTAGTATTGAAGCTTCTTCCATCAATGTAAAACCGTGGAGTTGAGGAAGCAACACTTTATAGTGAGTGTAAAGAGAAGGGTGAGGATGAAGTTGTAAACGTGAAGGCCACGAAGGCATGTGGGGAAGTGGAGTTGTAGCTGCTTGGGTATTAGTCTTGGCAATATTTCGAGGAGAGTGGTAAGCTTCATTCTTTACTATAGAGAACAGGGTCACCTGTATCTATTGAAAGGGAGGCTGGGTGGGTACCAGAGCCGGTCTGGATGTTGTGAAGGCGAGACAAGTCATTGTCCAGGCCAGGAATTAAACTACGATTTCTTGGTCATCCGGCCTATATTCTGATCATTATATCGACTATGATATCCCGGTTACTATTGTCCGGTGCAGGGGTCAGATATGATTGGATCTTTAATTTGTTTTCGCCTTGTAGGTAAAACTATTGGTTTTTCGATTATCCGTCTCCTCCGGTACCATTAGAGTTCGTATAAGGTCAGTGTGAACATTCTGTATTTCAAACCACGAAACGAACATAAGTTAATAGCAGAAGCATTGAACTAGTATTAATTAATTAATTAAATTTTTTAATTAATTAAGGCTTATTATTTGTTGTATATTTCGGAAACACGTGAACAGGCTTGATAAGGAAGTGTGTACATGCATGAATTGTGAACGCATTTTGAGGTCTGTGTTTCAGGTCACTATAAGCACGTAAACTTCCATAGCATTGGTATACGTTGAGCGACTGTCATATTGTTCAGCATTTTACCTAGAAAATGCCGAGTCAAGACACGAAGTTTGGACGTGCTGCGTGACTTAATAAACACAACTTGCGTGCTCCCGAATTCGTTGGCACGTGCGTCCGTTTCTTTAATCGTTTTGCCCGCGTTTGATTTTTATTTCAGATTTGAAGAGTGGAGTATAATGGGCGAACAAAGGCCTTTGTTCTGCTTTTATTCTTGTTACTGTAGCTTGAAGTACAGGAAACGCAATGAAGAGAGAGGAATTTGTGTAGAATATTGAAAATGGTTTCAGGCACCAGTCCTGTAAAGTCGGTTTTATTCTCTTTCCTTATTTTCTGACGCAGTAATATATTCAAGTACTGTGTTTTAGGGCAGTTTATTATGAAGTGGGACACTATCCTGAAACTACACAACCCACAACCATGAAGATCTCTACTTTGCGTTTTATTCTTGGAAGCAATATCACGACTTTGGCACGAACTCATTACTCAACAGAAGTATAATGTATTGGCCTCACATTCGAGCTTTGCTCTGTAATTTCTCGTCAGAATTTGTACTGACCAGATATTTCCAGGGAGCTCACTTCAGGGAGGATGGAATATTCGTAGTATATGAGAGACAGGGCAAATGAGTTCAAAATTAGTATAAAATCCTGAACGAAAAGGATTACTTTGAGGACTAAGGGGTTTTTTGGGGTGGTACTATTAAACGGTTGAAGAAACGATATAGCAGTGTGCATTGTATTCAACTGGTTTTCATGAATGCGGCAGTAGACATTCAGGTGTCATAAAAAGCTCAGAACTTGTTGACAAGTTGAGCAACTCTTAGTTTCTCAATAAAGATTCTGCGCCAAGCAATTAGGTATTTAAAGTTTTATAAGGTCAGTACGTAAGAAAAACTATCTCCAATATTTATAGAAGCATAAATGATGGGTATACACATTGTAATATGGAAGGACAATGTGACATTATCATAGAAATGTATAAACCGTATTTAATATAAAAATATTTTGTAGACGGTATTTTTTGTTCTTGTAATAAAGTACAGTTTTATATGTTTGTATTCTAAGTATCATTGTTGTATTATTGACTTATACCATGATGTTCCTTCAAAACTCTGATTGTTGATATTCGTCTCACCCTGCTTCGAACAGAATGTTGTAATATACCGCACGCTACTTTGATTAGCGATGGACCATGAATTATGTTTTAATTTACTTTTTAAAGAATCTGAAGAGAAGCTGCAACAGTTTGGCCCGAACACCCTTATATCTCTCATAGATGTCGCTCCTAAAAATTTTTCTTCTTCTTCTTCTCCTACTTCCCCTTCTCCTTCTCCTCCTCCTCCTTCTTCTTATTCTTCTTTATTAGGCGCTACAGCGTCACTGTTTGAAAGTTTTAACCTTCTCAACTACTTCCATTTAATATGATTCTGAAAGCATTTTGTCCAATTATTTATTTTCACAAATCTTAAAGCTTCGTTTTTATCGTTTTCCCATTTAATGTTTGGTCTTCCTGCAAATCTTATAGATATCGGTGTCCAATCGTACAATTTTTTGACCATCCTATCATCTGTTATTCGATGTACATGGCTAAACCAGCTTATTCTCTGGGTCTTAATGTAGTTAATTATATTCTTATTTCTAACTAGGTTATTTAATTCATCATTGTTTTACTTGTACATGTGTCAACTCTGTTGTTTATAGATCCGAATATTCTTCTTAATATATTTCTTTCAGTTAACAATTTTCGTCTCATAGATTCTTTCAGTACCCATATTTCGCTGGCTTGTGTTCACAGTTCTTATTATAGTCCAACATAACTTTAATTTGAATTTCTTTGAAACTAATTTGCTTTTAAATATTTTTTGAATGGCATAATAAGTTTTATTGCCCAGAGAAATTCTTTCTTTAATTTCTTCTTCAGTGGAATTATCTCCATTTACAACTGATTCAAATTATTTATAGGGCTTGTTCCGTATATTTGGAATCGATATCCATATCGTTCAGACCCATTTTGTCTTTGAAAATCTTAAATATTTCGTTTATTTAGACAGAACATTTCTTTAAACGTGTTGATAGATTTTCTCCCACATATAGGTGCTTTAATATTACATCTACAACTACACTAAATAAAGTTGCAGATAGAGAATCTCCTTGTTTTACTCCAGATTCTACTTTAAAATCTGCTGTATTTTCATTGTTTATCTTAACTCTTGCTTTAGTGTTGATTAGACTTAACTTAATCGGTATTCCCAAAAATTACTACTTTCAAACTGCTGTTTGAATATGCTCGTTATATACTGGAGCTTCAGATACTAAACTGACTGACTACGGACTGGACAACTGGCATTGGATTCCTAGCAGAAGTGATTTTTCTGTTAATCTGGAGCCAACCCATCCTTCCGCAGGTTTCGGTTTTCTTTCTGCGGGAGTAAAATAGTCGAGACGAGAAAAAATTCACTTATTTTGTGTGGGGCGCAACGACACAGCTCGGGCTTAAACCGCTTCATTTTCGAGGTTAGTAGATCACACACAATTGGACAAAAACTGTGCGCGCGCGGTTTGTTTCATCTCGTCGCACAGACTGATACGCAAACAAACACAAGAGAAGAACATCCGTGACCATAGTAGGATTCGAACCTGCTATCCGAGCAATCGAGCGGCCGCAGAACTAAGCCTAGATCGCACGGCCACTGCTATTGGCAAATAATTACTTACCGTAGTTTTTGGTCAATGTTAATAGTAAACTTTGCGTCACAACGCCCATGCCTCTTTATGATAAGTTTGTTAAGCAGAGTAATGATCGCGCTCTGTAGATTGTACGTGTCGCGAAAGAGCCGAATAGGTTTCACAGTTGTTTGTGCTAATTCTTGAAAGACTGGCTCGGGTTGCTTTCTGTAGCCGAGGTATATCGCAGTCTGAGGACCTCTTGTTTTATATTACCATATTAACTTCGGTACGGGGAAAGCATACAAGCGAATTCTGCTGTAGATTTATGTGAAAAAATCAAATAAAAACTTTTAATTCTTCTACAGAGCTAAGAAAATGGGACTTGGGCGCCCTTACTATTGCTTGTTGAATATTAAGAGGACTATCTTGTAGTAAGAAAGGCCTGTGCTAGGCTCACGCATTTCTGTGTGACAGAGAAAGTAACATACTGAAGATTTTGAGTGAGGTTCTTACAGAATAAAACATGAGTGAAACAAGAATAAAGTACGTGTCTTGGTTTTTGCGAAGGCAAAATTACTGCATGTCCATTCCCTCTCAAGGCTTGTTTCTGGTTTCTTGAAAAAAATAGCACTTTGGAAGATCTTGTAATTTACTGTCATTAAATCCAAGAAACTGATGCTCGGGTCACATAAATACAAATCTTCACTTCCATGATGAAGCAGCTGGTATGTACCTCGTTTTTAAAGTAATGAACTTTTAAGTGTTAATTGAAAGTGGCCTGTTACTCGAAATAAAAATTTTTGATGCAGAAGTATTTTGAAAAATTGTAATTCCATTACTCGAGACATATAATTTCGTCTATGCCGGTTAAATCGCGAGCAACAACATTACGCCAACAAATAAATTCAAGCAATTTTTGTAAATAACCAACTTGACGCAAATCCTGTTTCTTATATTTGTTTATTCCAATTCTCTGCATGTTTCGAGCAAACAAGTGCTCATCATCAGGGGAGTCAGTTGTATCAATACGACCTCTGGTACGTGTCACTCTATGTAGGTGACCGTGTGGTATGCAGGTTTAGATGGAACATGTAAACCTATACAGAGTGACACATACCAGAGGTCGTATTGGTACAATTGACTCTCCTGGTGATGAGCACTTGGTTGCTGGAAACACGCAGAGAAATGGACTAAACAAATATAGGAAAAAAGAATTGTGCGTCGAGTTGGTTGTTTACAAAGAATGTAATAAGATGCAAGGCCAACAAAACATAAAATTCAAGTAAATGAACTATAACTTAAATGAAATCTCAGCATGTGGAAGATGAATTCGTTTTTTATAGTTTAAATACAGATCAAGTCTCAGGTATTATCAGTATGGTAAGACTGCCCGTTGTAATGCGTGTCCTGTGTAACAGATGGGCATAGTTCGGCGTTTTGCTGACCGTGCATCTCAGTAATTAACCAACTTGATACACAAAATTTTTGTTTTACAATAAGTTTATTTCATGCTTCTACATGTTTAGAGCACATGTGCTCATCATCAGGAGGTCAAAATTACATTACACAGCCTCTGGTATCATCACACCTATAGGTGGCCGTCCCGTGCACAGGTTGAGAGAGTCCTTTCTCAACCTGTGCACGGGACGGCCACCTATAGGTGTGATGATACCAGAGGCTGTGTAATGTAATTTTGACCTCCTGATGATAAGCACATGTGCTCTAAACACGTAAAGGCATGAAATAAACTTACTGTAAAACAAAAATTTTGTGCATCAAGTTGGTTAATTACTAAGATAAAAAAAGATGGGCATAGTTCGACCTGTGCCTGATGATGGCTTACATATAGCCGAAACATGCTGCACATTAGACAACAAACATTGTACATTATAGTTGTGGTTACGACCTTGTTGTTGATCTGTTACATGAAACGTAAATTATAAATAATTGCAAAGATAATGTTGATGTTTTTTAAATTTTGAGACTTATTTGAGTGTTCCGAGAAATTGAAAATAAACTCCGAACAAAACTCATGCAATAAATAAACTGCGTTGTTGCAGCGATTTATTTTTTCACAGATCTGTTAGTATTGTTTCCGTTGTCTTATGTATTTGTGCGAATTCCTTCTTACGAAATGCAAATTCAGTGGCGTTAATTATGTTGCATATGACCTCAGAATTTGGCATTATCACAACTTTACAATTGTCGACTGACACGCAGTAGTGGGCACAAAATTTGTAACTTCGTTTGCACTATAACTCTTTACCAATTTTCACGCGATTATCCCTCGTGTTTCAGTACTCACTACTACAAAACCCAAAGCTAAAAACATTTTCCCGTAGAGCCGTCATATTTACACAGTTCCTGAAATTATTATTTTACAAACATCTGAGTTTCTTCTTTTATAATTTTTATTATCCTGAAGTATGGTGACTGGTGTCATATTCTCCCGTCAGATTCACGACTCCGTTATCTTATTGGTGCTGATTGTAGGAAGTTAAAAACCTTGAATTGGGGTGTCATCCAGTGACGTATATTTATGCCAAAATACTCTAAAATTGTGAAAGATAAACACACACACACACAGACAAGCACGCACACACGCACACACAGAAGGAGTGTCGATCTCAAACGCTTACTTCTTTGCTATTCTTTAGGAAGCAAAGTTGTCTAAAAGTAAGCCTAAGGCCAGTCTGTAGTCGTATATGCGGTTCTGAAGTGGTCGTCTTTCTTTCGCTTTTGGAACGATTTTTCGAGAGACGTTATTTGATGTAGCAACCTTCAGTAATTTTTTAATTTTCGTTGTTACACCGTGCATGTTGTCGAGTTATTCAATTATTATACCAACCACTGCACATACATAAAATTTATAAAATTTAAACATTAAAACATTAAAAACGCTCCGACATGTTTCGGTCCTTGGACCATCATCAGGGAGCTATATCGTCCTTGCTAAAGTCACACTATGAAAAGTCACATTAATCTCGTTGTATCAGTTGGGTATTGTGGCAGCATGCCGTGTTGTGTAATGTTATGTTGCGAAGAGTGCCCTGCTACGGATGTGCATTCTGTGCTTCGTTGCGTTGCAACGAGGCACAGAAGATTAACCTTCAGTAACTTCTGATGTTCCTGCATAGATTGTTGTGCTGATGGTGAATATATCAAGTTACCCTATAATCGTCGGTATATATCCATCAGACTAAACGGAGTGACATCTTAGAAGACGGTTATCTTCCAGTTAAAGACAGTTTTCTTTACTCTGCATTGAAATAAAATAATATTTAATGTTGCAGCCGTTGGGACCACTTGTAGATACGGATATGTTCATTCCGGGATCTACGTATCTGAAACGTAAGTTTTATCACGTGAAGTCTGATCAAGATTTACGTTGTTCTTTCTTGTTTAACATCTTCCTCGCAGAATACCTTTCGCAACAAGCAGACTGTCGTTAGATGAGTTACTACAATAGGCCTATCAAGTAGCTCGATTTATTCCTCTTTGCATTCTAGGCGAGAAATTCAAATAACCTATGAATTTTCTGTTCAGTTCCTCGTTTGTCAGTGGGCCGGTTCCTCGGCAAGTAAAATATACCCAAGAGCAATCCTGTGTTCTACTAATGAGGTTCAATATTTTCCCTTAATTATGAACGAATCCGTTCTTGCCCCGTCTTCTGTTCCACTTGAGTCAGAAGCGACGCTGTGTAATCAGTTCCATCGCTCGACAACTTCGTTATATTTACTCAAGTTTTCCAAGCCTTAATTCCCTCATCCCACTGTATCCTCGTCTGTCTTGTTGAATTCTGATTCTCTTCTAACTTGGCGCTACTAACATTTCACATAACATGGAACTGAGTGCGTGAATGTCGCTTATCGCATCGTAAATTACCCTCTCTTAGTCGCCAACAATGTTCAGGATCTCCTTTGTAAGTCTTGAAAGCGAAAATGACGTTTCCTGTGCCGAAATATCGTACCAACGGTGGGAAGGGGGTTCATTTCTCTCATTGCCTTAGAGATGACAGTAGCAATCCTACAGCACTGACAGTTTGTGCCACACTTCGCATACGTGTAAGAATAAATACAAACGTATTTATATCTATATTTATAGTTCTTACTCATTGAAAGTAGATGGAGTGTTAACTGAAGATTATCGAAACTTTTATCATTCTTAATATTTGTTTAAGAACTAAATTGTTGGAGCTGAATCTCACATTATTCGTATAATTTACGAAAGTATCTATCGCATGATCCATTCTCCTGCACTTTAATTTAATTTTACGCAGAAAGCCACGGCTGCTTAGTTCATAGACTTCTTTGTATGGAGTAGGGTTAATCTATCAATTAAACAGGCCAAGTTTTTAAAACCAAAATATGCGAATTTTGAATGCATAGTTCGTATAGCACGAATTAAAACACTTAGAGTTGCTGTTATAAGCATTTTAAAACAGTGTAATTGAAACACTACAGAAAAGATCATTACCCTTAAAATGTATTTTGTTTGCTCATGGAAATTCCAAAGAAGTTAGTAACGGTTTATGAAAATTTGGAAATTCGCGATATTTTCGCCATAAAATCCCTGGAGGAAATAGTATGGGCGAAAACCCTTCCAGCTCTAAACGTGGGTCACACGAATGTTGATTAGCTCTTTTGTCTCGATTTGGGGTATTCTACATTTCTCGATTTACTGCTGGAAGGTTGCATATTTTTTTTTATCACCCGTGCGTACATAAACCACTCTCACGCGTTGCATGTTTCAAGTTACCTTACTGTTGCTATTTTAATTTTACAAAAGTGTTTCTTGATTCTGAAACCTCACACAGTCGTATTGTGCCAATCCTAGATGATATATAAGTAAGTGTCCTTATATTTAGGAAATAAAAGCAAAATATTTGCCCCTGTGTTATTTTGTCCATTAAAAATCCCGGACTGAACCCGGACCTCCACTGTAATAAGCCGGAGTCTAGCCGTCTGAGGTATGGCACGGATTTCCTTACTGTTAGCCAGCGTGAATTGTTTTGAAATGCCAACCTAAATTACTTTTGCAATAATATATTCTTTTGAAATATTGTAGTACAGTGTATGAATACCAAATATTTGCCATGGATTTTTACGTTGTTGCAACTCCGTTCTGTAATATTCGGCTCTTCGAGGAGCTATCTTGACATTTCATTGCCGTGCAGTCAATAAATTTTATTCATAATTTTACTTAAATTAATATAAACTGGAGTGGTTTGCCGAACTAGTAACATCAATACTCGTTGCTTGGATGGTAACATACTACATATTAGTTACATATAACATTCGTCATACACTTGAATTTATTACAAAAATTATATCTACTTTATATTTTAATTTGCATTTTAAACCACTTACTGTCAAATATATTGTTGTACATCTGCGCGTTGTTTCATAAACTTTTGTAATCTCGATATGTCCATACTTTATTATACACCTCCCTGACGATGGCCACAAGAGTGGCCGAAACATGTAGGAGGAATGCTCTAGTTATGACATAAGATACTGTTATACAGGTATGTGCACTTGTTGGTTTCGTTACCGTATAAAACTTGAATTATGATGTTAAAGTTTTGACGGTATTTAATCCGGCCTTCCTCGAAATTATATGCCTTTATTTTGATGGGGAATTAAATGTGCCATTGGCACCCCTGAATGTACTGCTCTGTGGACCTACTGGGTAACTGGCGGTCACAGCCGTCCCACGAGCTCAGTAATTGGCTATAATTGGGGAAAGACGTGAGCTGAAATTATGTCCCGAACCAGCTCCACACACCCTCGTTTGTTCCTCAGTCTTGCTGCCCTTTGATTCTTTGCTTGTTCTGCACAAGTGGCCGTCCATTTGGGCAATTGTGTTGTGGGGTGTAATGTAGCCCCGATATCTGCGGTAAGAATAAAAAATTCTTATAATTATAAGACATACATCTGCTTAAGCTCAGAAGGTCCAATATACGGCATAAAGCTCTCACTGGGCGGAAATTATTACTTTAGCACAAAACGTGCCTTTGAGTTTAGTCTTACGAAAGAATGAAGTTAGATGAACAGCTTGCGAAATAGGCCCAATAGTAACAGCAAAACCAAGGATGATGCGGTTTCTTTCATTAATTGCCAACTACTGAAATTTGGAAACATGGGTAATGTTCTACATTAGGGAAATTAGCTTAGTGAAGGATAACAAAAGCGTAACGAAATGAGACATTTAAGTCGCAGGGCAAATGATAAATTGAGTGTTAGAAACAAGAAACACGTAGGAAGTAAATGCGAAGAAACTTTGGAAAACCAAAATGGAAATGGGACTATAATTTTGAAAGGGCTTTAAGAAAATTTTTATTTGTCATAAGAATCTCATGGACGTGATATGTTCAGGTGCAGGATTTTGGTTGTGGCAATGTTCCTTCGGTTTGAATCTCAAGTTTGCGTAAGGATATCTTATTAACAGTACTGTAATAATATTTCCAACACCAGGTTTGTGAACTCGCTAAAGACAGTACCTTTATTTAGAAAATTGTTCTTTTGACCGGACAGTTTAATTTACGTGTATCAGACCTGACAATTGTTTGCGGGAGCTCAAACAACTCGTATAATTTCGTTCCTGTTGGGAACCCATTAGTCCTTCACGGCGATCGCTAAATTCCTTAGCGAACAGGTTCGTCGGGAACATGAAAACATGCAAGTTGTCTCTATGTCAGTGTGTAGTCCATGGAGACATACACCACCCATTCTGTTGCTGTCTAAACACCATGCTTTTTATCTAGACCCAGTCTTAATCCAGCTGCGAAATATTGTGTCCAAGCCCTCTGTCTGGCGTAAGTTCGAAGCTCGCCAGCATGTGCAACGCAATGGTTGTTAACCAACAGGTTTTGTTGGTCAATTTTTGGTTCGGGTTAAGGGCGGGTAATTCAGAAAACCTACTGAGATAAATAGAATGAAAGTACCGCGCAGGGGGATGAACATTTCAGCACACTATCACTGTCTGTTAGCCTACGCGTGTTGTCAATTTATCTGGTACTGTTCGGGCTATTGCTCATATTGTGATGCGAAACGAAACATTTGTGGGTATCGTGTCTGGTATCGTACCCATCCGCAGCAACAGCACACCCTCCGTTGTGCCTGGATATTCTGAACGCTGTTTTACTTTAACTGAAGAATAAAAATCAAGTAGATGCTACTTATTATTTTATTGTACTTCTTATAGGCTCAACATGTTTCGGGCACTACTATGCCCATCATCAGGAGCTCGCGACTGTAATATTGATTACCACATTGGTCGTTTCGTTCTGTAAAGATGGAAGCGGTAGCGTTCATGTAACACTATGTTTCTTAGTGGTTTATGTTCGGTGTGATGTTCTTTGTCGCTTGGTTGTAGCTGGTAACGTGTTTCTGTTAATATTAATAGTTGTGATCCTTTATGCGTAGTGATGGTAGTGTTCACCACGCATAAAGGATCACAACTATTAAAATTAAAATTAATACAAACACGTTACCAGCTACAACCAAGCGACAAAGAACTTCACATCGAACATAAACCACTAAGAAACATAGTGTTACATGAACGCTACCGCTTCCATCTTTACAGAACGAAACGACCAATGTGGTAATCAACATTATAGTCGCGAGCTCCTGATGATGGGCGTAGTAGTGCCCGAAACATGTTGAGCCTATAAGAAGTACAATAAAATAATAAGTAGCATCTAGTTGGTTTTTATTCTTCAGTTATCACAATGAAGGACGGTCCAACAAACATAAAATTCACTGTTTCACTTTGTTAACAGTTCTGTTCACCACATCCCAAGACCACATAAATTTTACTTTAATAATAATAATAATAATAATAATAATATAATACTGAAAATGAAATAATAGCAGCACAAGATCAGGCATTACAAACCAAATACCATGCGACAAAACTATTGCTAACAGAATCAGACAGCAAATGCAGATTGTGAACGATTTGCTGAGACAGTGGAACACATCATCTCAGCACACCCAATATTGGCAACAGCACAATACATAAAGATACATAAGAGATTGCGTGTTCAACTACATTTTAACATATGCGAGGAAACAGGGGTAAAATTAGACAGTGAGCACTGGTATGACCTTTTACAAAAATTAGCCGAAACAAGTCGTGAAAACAAGGTTACCATATTATGAAATCAAGAGGTGCGAACCGTCAGAACTATTCCTAACAAAACGGACATCATAATCCGTGAAAATAAAAAAGGAACATGCGTGTTCATAGATGTTGCAATGTCAGGGGACAGAAATGGTTTCAAGAAAGAAGCCTATAATATTATAAAAATATACAGACCTTACATTATAAACTCAGCTCAAGTGGCATGTGAAAGCAAAAGTGACCCCAGTAATACTAGGGGCAACCGAAACCATCTCAAAGTCATCCAGACAATACCTGAACAACACACCGGGAAATCACGAAATCAAAGAATTATAAAAAAAACAGCCATACTTGCTGCACACACAACACGGAAAGTGCTAATGTAAAAGTACGAAACACATTTCACTGGTGAAATAACATTACATGAAGCACAAACTGTAAACACAGAACAGCCGCAACACTATATACCCTACAAACATGGTTTGTTCAGGTATATAATTATAAATACCCTGCGTCAAGGTGATAACAAGGATAATAGTAATAATAATAATAATAAAGAAATTAATAAATTCGATAAAAGCGTGCGAATTAGAAACAGTTTTCACTACCAAGGTAAATGAAATACTGAAGAAGTAACTGTGAACGTTAATGCTTGTAAAGTGTGATTCTGTATACCAGACAGAATTTATGTGGAGCGTGAAAGTTTGCAGAATCGAGATTACATTTTTTCGGTCGGGTATGAAATATCTTTTTATTGCTTTTATTTGATTAGTACTCTTAAGTAACAAATTCGCAAAGATATCTATTTGTGCTTTCAAGTTTTCAGAATCAAAACCACCGATCCCGGTAGCCGCGCGGTTTAAGGCGTGGGTTTGCAACCGATCGCTTGGTGGGATTACGGGTTCAAATCCCGCGGGGAACATGATGTCTGTTGTGAGTGGTGTGTGTTGTGCAGCCTCTGGGACGGGCCCGAATCCTTTCCACCAAGGGAGTCCCACAGAGTGTGTGTGTCATTGAGTGTGCTCAGATGCAGCAGTACTGTTCTACACCAAACGTGACTAAGTAGAAGAAGCCAGACTAAGAAAGATGGAAAGAAACCAAGAAGAATCAAATTTGCGACTTACGTTTGAAGAGGACAACTGAATCGGGTGTCCTCAGACTCATTTATACTCTTCTGAATGTTACCTCTACAAGATCTAATCCAGTTCCTCTAATGTTCTGCTCATTCACGGACTCAAATATATGTAATGGACTATGCGAGATATATCTACTGGAGAACACAATCGATTGCATAACAAGGCTGTTCATAGCGTATGCTTCTCATTGGTTGTGCATTGGTTATTTAACGAAGTGCTCCGACTGAACTAGCTGTGCCACGTTGAAATGAGTTAGGAGAGGCGTTTTCAAGGCACTGTTCCGATGTTGGATTGGAGAAATGAAGCAAACATGAGAAACTCCTTCATTTTACGCGGTAGCCGGCCGAGGTTTGAATCTGGAGCCTCTGGAATACAGCCCAGGAACTGTGTTACAGCCTTCGGTCCGGACACTCATCCATTCTGCCTGCACTTAACTTCCAACCAGCAGGAACTCGAGAGCCAGACGGCCTATATGGTAACAAACGCTATCGTCGTGAGCTCCTGATGATGGGCATAATGGTGCCCGAAACATGTTGAGCCTAACATAAGCATAAGAAAGTAATAAGTGGCATCTAGTTGGATTTTATTCTTCAGTTATCAAGATGATGCACTGTCCAATACACTTAAAAAAAGACCAGGAACGTTACAACTAGATTAACCTGCCCATTGTTTTGCGTTCCTGACACGGTAAAGTATGGATAGATAAATTGAAGGTGAAAGGACAGGAAAGTGTAAATTGGAGGACAGAGGTAGGGCTTACAGTCTTTCGACCATGGGCCACAAGAGTGTCTTGAATTTTAGTCTGCCCCACCCTTTTTTCCAAATTAACTTCGCTCTGGAGAATTCGTCTAAGACAGTTTAAATTTATAATTAGATATGTTCATTTCGTTCCTTGTTTTGCAGGGATAAAGGCTCTTTTACTCATGTGAGGTTGGAACTTAGAGGTTTAATGAGGTTAAAAACTCGTGGCCTAATTTTCTCCTATTGGAAATGTACAAAGCTGTTCGCTGTTAGCTTAGTCGCCAAATGAAAGTATTTGATTGTCAGAGGCTATATCCTGTATCTCGCCCCGTGTTACGTGTATTCATTGATACTGGTGTTGGAAGCTGTTTTCTCTGTAAGAGTGGCAATAAATACTGTAGCTGCTCTGGATAACCTTCATTTTGTGTCTCAGTCTACAACGAAATATTTTAAATTAAGTTAAAATCAGTAAGCTACAATTGTCGAGTAGGAACAGTAAACTTTAAGATCAGATTTTTGCAATGTCAGTATCTGTGTGATTAATAGCATGTGCAGTGAATGAAATGTCCCCATCCTAGCCAGTATACGAACGCCCTACCCAGTAAATATTACTGCAAACCCCATCGACTGGCCACTCACACTCTCCTTGCGCTACCCCTGACACCCATATCTTTGTAATGTACCCTATCTTCCAGTGCGGCTGTTTTTCTGGCACTGCTCGACTGTGAAGGCGAAGGCAATATGATCCTTCGAAACTTCGGGAACTACATACTCACAGACACAGCTTAACCCTCCCAAAGGGCTCGAAATTTCGAGTAAAATTAATCCAGAATTTTAAGAAATTTATCACTTGGAGGTGACTCTGGTGATTTTGGTCGAAGAGCTAAAATGTATTTTAGAAAAATGGATTGTGGATATGTGAAGAGGAATAGGATGCGATTCAGCGGTGGGATTTTGTCATACTCTGCGGTAGTGGAGCACCTGGCAGGTCATAGTGCTCTCTGCTGAACGCCGTGAAAAATTGTTCTTTTTATACCTTCATTTGGACTAGGAACAATATTACTACGTGATGATATATATCATATTGTATTATGAATCCATTCAGACGAACAGGTTTTGTGTGAGTTTGCGAGAGAAATGTAAAATCGTGTTAACTTTATCCACCAAATTTATTTTGTCTGCAAACTGGGAAAATATCGTTATTACTCGATTTCAGTAGCTGTGCCCGTTAATCCAGCTTGCGTAATATCAGTGCTTGTTGGAACATAGTTTGATGACCAATGCTTTACAGTTTCGAAGACAAAAGTAACACTCATATTCATAATTCTATCTAGGGAATGCTACTTACATTAAGCAAGGCTGTTACGTTTCCAGTTGGGCCACTAATTCGTGGATCGCGAGGTGATGCTTTTAAGAAACTGCTAAGTACAAGTAATGCTGTCTGTTTTCTTATCAGTAGTTGTGGAATAGTCGAGCAAAGTACAAACATTCTCTTTGGAGGATTCACAAAGACTTTCTAACACTCGTTTTAAACTTTATGTCTTAAAGTGTCACCTGTGCTTTGGGAAAGTACGTCAGCTTTCATCTGCAGTGCTGAGCGTTAGCTAATCGTACTTAGAAGAAAAAAAACTTGTAACTGGTCAAACTTTTTAATAGCGAAACATTCAATGAAACATATATAGGACAAATATCAATTTAAACAAAAGATGCGTATGTGCATTATAATTTGTAATAAGATGCTTTGCTGTCCAAACATATAGTTCCTGGAAATGGATTCATGGGCATTTTTACTGTGACTCAGATGGGAAAGTTATAAAACTAAATGTTTCGTTACGTGAGATTTTATTATTTAATTTAAATACATAAATTTGTCCGTCAGCGATTTTGTGTACAAAGCTTTGAAATCTGCCGAAATCTCTGTGATGTATTCTGAGCAGATTTTGCATTATATAGTCTACAGCAGAAACATCTGAAGGCTATGTAAGCCCTTCACCATTATCAGTTGGTTGTAATGGTTAACCAGAGAAATTTGATTTGTAATTTGCTTTGTTCAGAAGTAGTAACTATCATAACATGCAAATCCGCTTAATTGTCTCGTAGATGAAAAGCATACATATTAAGTTAATGTCCACACGATATCTACATGTTAGCCATTTGTGTGGATATTATGGGAAAAGGGATATGTTTCTGGGGCGACCGGGTAGGGTGGGACCGTCACAGTTAGTGGGCACAGCTTTTTAAATTGCATTTGTAATGGGACACTAAATGAGATAGGCCTGTGTGCCTTTTGATGGCGCTGTACATGTCAGTTAAATAAAGTCGAAAATGTGTTATTTCAGAGATGATCTGAGCAGTGGTATGGAGTCTATTAGATTTCGCAGACATTCGTAGAATTTGTCGTGTCGCTGGAGCGTATTTTGGTATTGGTAATGGCATTTAGATAGGCTTTTGTCCGAGTACTTCTTCAATCCTCTCTGCGACTTTCCATCGTCACTCTATATTAATATTTACTTATCTGCCGTTGGAAAATGTGTGGTCTATGTACCGACAGCGTCGCTAATTAAACATCAAGCATGGTAGGAAATATCCGTAGAGAGAAACACTTCTGGTACGTTTGCTGTGTTACTTTCCATAGATTCGCGAATAATTTTGAGAAAAAGCACAGACATCGCAAAAATGTGAAATCTTCCCTTTCATACTGTATACAGCGCACACTATATCAATGTTTGTGTAAATAGTAGGTTATAAAAAAAATAAATAAGTAAGTAAAATAGGTTACAATTGTATTAAAATCATTAAAAACGATTTTAATACACTTGCTTACAAATATTGATATACTCCCTGAGGTTGAACCACAGTAAAGTTCCAAAATATGCCGGAGTCGTTGTGTCTGATTGTAAAAACTTTATATTTTAATATAATGCATTTGTTGGTATACTGTTGAATTGTAACATATTTTTTGTGAGAGGGAAAGTATGTAAACTGTTTTGATTACTACCAATAAACTTGAAAACGAATATAGCGCAGAATTTCTTCCGTTATTAAAACAATGTTTTACGATTTCTTGATTTTTATTGTGACACAAGCGGTGCACTTGAACTCGAAGCGATGTCGTTCCAAATATACGATATTATAAAAATTTTTGATCAATACATCAACATTGTGATAAATTAAAATCACAATTAACGCATTAAATACACTTCTAAAAATTGTAGGAACTTAAATGTAATTAATTTCGAACCTTCGTGCCGAGTCACATAGGATAACCTCAGTATGCAACAGCTGACGTGAATTTTACATTCATTGTTCCGTGCATCATTATAATTGTTTCAAAAAATAACCAACACGATGACACTTGTGGACTATCCTTTATTTTCAGGGGTAGTCGTCATTCATTCTCTACATGTTTCG
>Ga0123352_10004387_pt1 | contig 20774 bp, 7 predicted proteins | sample TergutLab28metaG_FD_89700 | JGI IMG/M metagenome (GOLD analysis project Ga0123352, IMG submission 89700) | Labiotermes labralis P1 segment gut microbial communities from Petit-Saut dam, French Guiana - Lab288 P1 | ecosystem: Host-associated > Arthropoda: Insects > Digestive system > Gut ...
GGATTTCCTCTTATAGGGCACATAGCAGAATTTTAAATTAGTGCCCACTAAATGAAGTCATTTGCTGATGAAAATTGTATTTTATCGCCTTATAAATGTAGGGAATTATTATTATTATTATTATTATTATAATTATTAACCTCGAGCACTTTCAGGGAAGTTTGTAACTTTCTGTTATAATCTTTTTTCTTCCAAATCCTGATGGGCTAGGGTTATGTGGACGCACTGAAGAACATTAATTTACGTACATGCCGGAAGACTTGGACTTGACGCTGTGTTTGTTATTTTTGCGAGAGTTGGGTTTGGGATTTCATTTCTGCCCATCTCGTATGGATGTCCTAGATCTTTCATATGGATGTCCTAGATCTTTATGGTCAAGCTTGGAATATCCATGATAACATGGCGATGTTGTGATTCTTTTAGGTTATGTCTGACAAAATTAAGGTAGTCAGGATTTGTACTCTTTGAAATTATACACAGAAACGGGCCAATAAATAGAGTAATTATTAATTTGTCGTCCCAGCAAACATCCTCACATTACTGAAACACTTGCAGAAAAGTAGGGGTTTTAATCTTTTGCCAGAGCTCTTGTTTCAGGAACAGGCTGAGTTCCTTTTATTCCACTCCAAGTTCTTTGTGTCATCCATTTTAATGTGTGAAATGGTTACGATGTCCTTACATAATGAAATGTTTGATAAAACAGTGCACTCATGCTCCTTTCATTTCTATAGATTATTATTATTATTGTTCTTCATTTCTCTTCAATTACAGGAAGGGATAGAAGTAAGTAACGCTTGGTTGGTCTCTTGTAGTAGCTTCAATTTGTCACTACCTGGACACATGGGTAAAGCAGCTGAGTCAGTAAAACAATTTTGTTTAATTCTGCACCTAATAAGAACTGCATTGTGAAATGTTCAAGGCATCTATTTTTAATTTATGCTTGCACTGTAATTCACTTACACTAATTCATGTTACAAACTGTCTGTTCTCAAACAGCTAAACTAATTGTATCAATTGGACGTTTTCTACTAATGATGTTACTGAAACAGAATTTCTGGTTTGTGAATTGTTGATTGTGATTTTACACTCTGTATAATTTTCCCTCTCTAGCTCATATTACCTAAAATGTAGGTGGTGTTTCATATTTATTCAGTGCAGATCAGATGTAATGTTGCTTTTTTGCATATTAAATTATGAATGTTATACTAAAACTTCAACTTTGCTGCTCATAGAAATAGTAATATACAAGTAGATTAAATACAAATTACAAGACTCTTAAATTGTACTTTGATTCATTTCTGTTGTAACTGACAACTGACTTAATGCAGTTCATAATTGGACATGAATTGTACTTGTACATTTACAACATGATAGCTTAAATATGGGCTAGTCTCATTTTATGCCAGGGTTACGTTCCTGAAAAAGTCACACAAATCAAACACAAATTTCCCATTAAAAAGATTGTATTTCCTGGAGGTTAGGGAATTCACAACTGCATCCTTTATAGTGTATGACTGTATGACTATACCACTAACATAACATGCATATACTTCATATACGGTACACATATATTTCTATACAATATCTTTACTTATTTCTAATGCAGTAAAAATGTAAGAGACTGACTTCCATAGTATTGGTATGGTTCATTCCGTTAGGAGTGTGGTAGGCTTGCTACACAAACACTTTAGTTGTTGATTTAGCACTGCCTGTAACTCTTAAGCTCATCACAAATTGTACGTATACTATGAGCGAATCCAACATTACGTCATATGTCAGCAATTCATTCACCTTTTACAAGTCAGCTTATTAAGTCTAAGTACAGTAATGATTATCTTTCGCCGACTTTTCACTTTGATTGCACTAGGTGACGTGAATTTATGTTTCTCACTCATTTTGATAACAAAATCCAATGTGGTTGAAGGGGGAACTACATCAGCTACATGATTATATAACCAGTGTAATCAGTCCACACACGTGACTGGTAGTGTGACAGTGACATCACTTTCTGCTGTCCTCCAACATAAGACAAGTGCAGCCAGGGATCATTATGTCAAATTGCGTGAAACCAAAAATTATCGCATGAATACAAAACATGGTGCAAATGTTCAAGTCTGTTAAAGTGAAATTGCTCAAAAATTAATCGCACTTTAGATAACATGCTTGCTGGGATATGTTTTATGTGCAAACTAATTTATGGCCAAACCATACATGGAGTTGAGTAATGTGTCAGAAATGTGTCTTTGATCACGGTTTGTCCACACACACTATAGTGAGTTCAGTATGTGTGCTGGAACCATGTCTCCTGACTAAAACAGTTCAAGGCTCAGCTGCTATATTCCCTAATTGCATGCTGTTAAGAATATGTATGCAGGTTGCATTTTGGCTACTGGCTGTTGAAGTAGTAGCAGTGGGATAGATGATAGTTTTGTTTGTATGTCACCTTGAACACAATTCAGACTGTCATGTTACAAGCAGGATCTATGCTGCTTTCATCACTAAATACCTAATGTTGCTGATCTGAGGTACTTACTGTGGTTCAGCATGCTACAAAAGATACTGTGTGCTTTGTATCACACAACTCATTGCTATAATCAGATATGTACATCTATGAAAAGATTGCTTTGGTAACTTGATGCAATGATGTTCTGAATAGTGCACAAATTATAGAAATTCTTAAAAGGAAATTTATTACTCCAGGCAGCAAATTATTCAAAAGCACAGCTGCATATTTTCCTTTTATTTCACAGTTTATATCTCAGTTTGGTTGTGTCACTGTTTGTTTCCAAAGTCTGCCTACCATGAATTGTATATTAAAGGAAAATGTGAACATAAAACTTTCTACAATTGCCAAACACCATAACAATCCCTTGTTGTAACTGCTATATTGTGTATGGAAGAAAGTATACAAATGTTGTCTCTTCACCTCTAAATCTTTGAAAAACAGAATATCTTACAGATTTTGAAATTGACAGATTTACAGTCCTTGCAAATATTTGTTGAGAAAATAACAGTGCTGTTTGAAATGTTTTATGCGTTCTTTGCCTACGCTGCATCTAATTAAAATCGTTCAAAAGGGATTTAGTTCTGTACCGAAATACATTGTTCTTTGAAACTTTCAGCATACTGGACAATTTTAACCCAAGCTTGAAACTGAATTCATGCCCTTTGTGTTTTACTAGTGTAATTTCCCCCACATCACACTCAGTGATCATTCATAACGCTTTTATCTGAAAATAGCAGGTGTGCCAAAACCAATGAAGCAACATTACCTTCATAACTGAGTCTTCTGTGAATAAATTTCACCGCATTAATTTATAAGTGCCATTAAAAAAAAAAGCACTACGTGAAGTGTTGTCCTTTAGTTGCTTCTCCTAACCAGTGTATTGTGTATAAATTTCTCTCAAACATTTCTTATGCACATTCCTTACATGGTGTGCCTCATTTCTATGAAATGAAACTCTCATCACTGATTTATTTAAGTTCGTTGAGAAGAAAATATTGCTACCATGTTTAAGCAAATTTGAATTCAAATATAGCTTGTGTTTTTTATTACATACTAGTACTTAAAAAGAATTTAGTCAGTAAAAACCGATACAAAATCTATTAATCAGTTTAGGTTTACTGTAGAATTATTTTCATGTGCATGTCAAAAGAAAGCAGTATTTTAAAATCCATAAAAAGGCAGATTTGCAGGGATGGTAATCAACACTGTCAAGTTGCAATAAATATCTTATACATATATGAAGCTGAACTGAAACTAGCATAAATCCTGGTCACTGAGCCTTTTGTACACACAATCACATATAACCTCTGTAATGTTATAACATTATAAGGAATGGTGGCTGTTACCAGACAAAGACACATGAAAAAGTTAATTTTGAATAAGTTACATATGACTAATTGAAATTCCAAAATTCTTGTATACAATAAATGGTGTAGTTACATCAACAGTTATATGCATCTGAATATCTGAAAAATGTGTATATGAACACTGGGAGCATGGCATGTTCCGCATCTTTGACTTCTGCAGCACATAACACACACCAAACCATAAAAGTTCTCCGCATTGGTGATAACCAGAGTACCTGTATTGGTGCTCAGTGTGATACAACATTCGTGGTGTGGCTTTCATATATGAACACAGTGAGTATCAAAGCCAGTTAGAGAGGAAACGTTCTTTGCATTTATATTTACTCGTATGGCTTAGAATCACAGTGTACACATTGCTAATTACTGTAGCTGCAGCAGTTTTGCTGTTAGGAATAGGTTAAATAATATTTACACTTACTACAGTTTATGTTATTAACAAATGCAGTTTTCAAACATTGCCTGTATGACAAAAGTTGTTAACAGTAATGCAGATGAAGATGAAAACAAAGAAGAAGGACAAGAAAGAAATGAAAACGATGACATTGATAATGCCAGTAATAGCATTGATACTATGGTTTTAAATATAAGGGACAGTTTCATGTTAACATAATTTGCAGCATTTTTTATCACCAGTTGTCAATTAAATCTTCATTCCACTGACTCTAGGGTGCTACCAAGCTGACAAAGGATGACATCGAGAGGGTGTTTTCCCTTTATGACAGGGTGAGTACTAAGGTACTTGCATGGTGAACACAGTGGAGTGTATTGATTACTGTCTTATGGATTATGAAGTCCTATAATCTGGTATAAGTCTGCAGATAATTCAGAGGAACATGCTACCTTCACCATCCTGATGACAGAAACAGCAGGTTTCTCTTTTTGTTGTCTGTAAAAAGTGGGAGATTAATCTTTATACCTAAGGGCCCCATTTGATTACTAATTTTCATTTGTTTCACACTTTCATTATTTGCAGTTAGAAGGTAAAGATAAAGTTTTCTGTGTGTACGTCATGAAGGTATATAGGGGGATTAGACATATAACTCTACCTATTCTTTACCCCAGAGGGAGGTGAGTGATGAACTTCATGTTTTACCCTGGGGAAGAACCGTGGTATCCATGGCTAGCAGGGTGGGTGAATCCTGGAGCCAGTGTGGACATTTTGGAGAAGAGAAAAATTTGTTGCTCCTACTGGGATTCAAAACCTGTACCATCCAGCTCCTCTGTAGTTAGAATTAATTTCTAATTATATTAAAATTATCTTCTCAGAAGTAGGATGAGGAAATTTAATTTTTCATCTCTTTGTAATTTTAAATTTGTATCTATTTGTGGATGAATAGATTACCCAAAGAGTAATGCACCAACTTTAGAAAAAATACACCCACGGGCCATCATCTATTAGTGACATCAGCAACGCTGTTTATTATGACCATTCTGGAGCCTTGAAAATTGCCATCCATAATCCAAAATTGCAGAGGAAGAAAAGATGGTTGAAGGGGAAAGAATGTGATTTGCAGAGGCAGCACAGGAATTTATGAAAGTACATGACTTCATTACCCAGTGTCATAAATTTTATTCTTTATGTACCTGTTTATAGGATGTATTTCTTGAATTACTTGTGCAATAATATGGGCAAAAGGAAAATTCCATTTTCTTTATTTGAAATTTTCTTTAGTCCATATTGCCTAACAAAATGGATGGGGTGAGGGGGTATCACAACTCTTCTGCATTGATCATTGGAAAAATATGAGTGATTTGTTTCAAAAATCTTTGTTCACAAATCGACTAGATACCGTTATTATTATTATTGAGTGTAGAAAGATTCAAATTTGTCAATGAAAGGAAAATGCTAAATATATTAGATTGAACCACTTGTTTCCTGTAGATGGTGTACCCCTTCAGAATATTGAGTATTTTGTAGTATAACATGGCATAATCTAAAACATGATTGAGCATTGTTAAATTTAACATACCATACTGAATGTATTAACTTATTTTGCTGGTAATACAGGACAATAATGGCACAATAGAAAATGAGGAGCTCAGAGGATTCTTGAAGGACTTACTGGAATTGGTTAAAAAGGTAAGCACAGTCACATTTGTATTGATTCCATAAAAGTGAGTAGGAAAGAAATGGTTCTCTCAAAGAAATTACTTCTTTTGCTTTATGTAATTGAAAAAAAAAACCACAAAAATATCATAATAGCTAATCCAATTTCCATCCAAGGGCTTTTTTACTACATGTGGAAAATCTATTATGGAGTAGCTTCCTTTTCTTCACCTTAACCTTTAACCTTTCAATACCAGCCTTTGAGTGTGATATTGTTGGAATGTATTTTAGGGCAATTTAAAATAAAACTCCTACATCCTGGGCAGTAGTTGGCATTAAAACCTCAGTGTCATTGAGGGGTTAATGATTATGAAAAGGACATGTAATTCATTAAGCTGACGCATCACATGTGGGAGGCACCCAGTTCCAGTCTTGCACAAAGATGGACGTCATTGCAGCCTTAACATGCTCTTCCTCATTTCCTTCAGGCAAATGCAGGGTAGTGCCTTTAAATAGGTCATTTCTGTCCATGTTTCTCCACAGCAATCAATCCTGACATCCACACACTGTAAAATAAATGACTACACATATATTTTGCATGATACCATAAAACTTACTGACTCCATGGAGCACAGTCCATCCTGAGAAGTAAGTGTTTACTCATTGAAAAGAATCTCCACTTTATACAGAACCTGAATTTCCATTTAAATGTTGACAGAAACCTGCCAGTTGTTCCTGTCCAGAGGAAATCCAAGGTCCTGTGTAATATTTCATAACAAATATTTGGTTACACTGAAGGGTTATTAGGTTTTTTTCAGCCCCAAAGCTGGAGGACCATCCAATATTTGCTGTCCTATACTGCTTACTCAGTACATACACACGCTACCATCCATATCTCTCTGTTTGTAGGTTGTCTCTTCCATCCCAAACATGAGGATGAACTGTGTCGTAGCGATGAATTTATGACCCTCAGTATTTTGTCGATAAGCTGTTCATTAAAATAATTTACTCTGACAGGATTATGATGCCCAGGATCTCCAGGATTTTGAAGAGACAATCCTGCGTGGAGTGGACTACAATCAGGATGGGAAGATTAACAGGAAAGAGCTGACAATGATACTGTTGGCACTTGCTAAGCACAACCAAGAAGAAGAGCTGAGCGCATAAAACCATCCCTTGCACTGTCTACTGCTTCCCAACACCATCCTAGATCATTATTGTTTTTAATGATTTTTGTATGTATACATGTGCTGGACTTACATTAACAACGGTCATTTTGCTTCCAGAAACACAATTACAAATGTTATACAGGTAAATTTTATGTTATGTAATTTTATTATACGAGTATATTTAACGATTTAAAATCATCTGGATTTCTTCTGATATTTTGGTCAATGTGGTAGAGTCATGTGAGTAACATTCTGAAGGAAAGGAGAACTACTGTTGACATTTAATTGTATGTAAGTCAAATAAGGATGAAAGACATCTTTGTGACTGTAAATGTAAAACCTAACTCTACAAAACTTAAAACATTAATGTTATTGTTTTCTTGATTTTCAGAGACAGAGATAGAAGTACTTTTAACTCATTTATTATACACCATCCTACTCTTTCTAACTTCTTGCACTGAAAGGAAAGCTCATTATTACAACAAAACACCAAGTAATATTAATAGACTGTTAAATACAGAGCATACCTTTCATCTCCATTCTCAGCACAAGAACATCGACTCCCCTACTTTTCTCTGATTCTCTTAATTCCCTGAATACTGGTGTCAGGACTGAATGAATATAACTGTCAGAATTTGTGTTCTTGAAAAATATGTGCCATCATTGTTTGTGGCACTGTATGCCCTTTAAGACAATGTAAATGAAACTACACAAACTGTATGGGGATTTCTGCAACATCTATTGTTTTGGCTGTTTACATTCCTACTTCACGCAAACAGCATATCTTCAAAGAAAAATACAAGATATGTTTTTTTTTTTCAGCACTGAACCTGTGTTTCAGTATTCTTCATGCATTTTCTATTTTATTCTCTTATATCAAACTGTTGAAGAGGGAAACTTTATATGTAATTTTATGTACTTTTGGTGACATTTTTCCATGACACAAAAGAAATTTGGAAAAGTAATGCAAACAAACACTCTTTGCTTAGCAGATTATACTTTCCTGCTGCACTGAGAGACATCACAAACTAGATTAGAGAGTTAGTTTACAGTACAAAGGGAGATGATATAATGTGGGTTACCTGCCTTCTCCTATGAAGCTGATACATTTCTGTGCTTAGCAACATGATAAAAGGTACGCTCTGTACGCTGGCATAACACCATATAATTCTGTTGACCTCAAATCATTACATAATTTTTATGTCAAAATTTATTTTCTGTTGCCATATAATGGTAGGATTCAGAACCAATATGGCCACTGGCATGTGGCTGAATTTATATTTTACAAAGCAACCTGTGTTAGTAACTGCATTTTATTTGCATACAGTTATTAAAATCACACTTACATGTTCCAAGTCACTGCACTGAATTACATTTCATGCGTGAATCATGTGTTTTACATTTCTCATGATAAAATATTATATACAGCTTTTGAATCACAATGTATTTTATTAATTACAATTAAGAACTAAAAAGAGACACAAGGTATGTTTAGAAACAGAAATTATTTTCTCTAACATCAACCGAGGCCAGAATAGTTTAGCAAGAGTCCTATAATTTTATGTGCTTGAGAACTTTATAATAAACACGCTTCTTCATTTAAGTTATTAGCTCTATGAGGCGCTGGGTTTATTCATTGTGGAATTAAATGAAATAATGCTTACGAAAGGTAACTAGAAAGGCTGGACATGGAAGCATCCGTGGCCTGTTTCTAGGTACATTGCATTGTTTGCATTGATCTGGAAGTGCTGCATAAAACTGTAACAAAACCTAAAAATAGTGTTCTGTCTGAGATTCAAACCAGACTTCTCATGAACACAGGTCATACCACTGTGTTTTTCTGCTCTATACCGTAATGAGCATAATTATCATATCATTACAGGTGTATTGCAAAGTCAGTATAACCCTCCTGTTCAGTGGATTTATAAACAAACAAAAAAAAAAAGGTAGAAGAATTAGGCCTAAAAATTGATGCCATTTGAGAGTGTATATTAGTTGTAAAACAAGCAACTAAAAGAGAGGTTGGAATACTAGGTTAAGACATGTGTAGTTTTCTATGTGGTTTCCCATTTATATGCAACAGATTTTCCTGAAATATTAGTAACCACTTAAAAAAACTAGACAGTGACATAAGCACAAACACCGCAGGCTATATTTTCGTTGCCATAAAAACCTCAAATCAGAATTAAAATGTTTGCCAAATGCTCGGACTTCAAAGAAATTGTATGTAGACTATTAAAGACAGCATTACTCCACAGAAACAAACATAATTGACGAAATCATTGGTTGTGTTATGAAGCTGCAAATTTTTGCATATAACATAACCTTATATATTACTACAATTTTATGTAAGAATAAGATCTCTTTCCTTCTTATAGTACCTTATGTTGCTAATTTCCTCCCAAGTACTTCCTACATAGTGTGTACTACCTGTAGGTGGCCAAGTTGGCTGAAACATATCATGAAGTAAAATCTCTGATGACAGTAAAAAAGTTTTTGTTGTGACTGACAGATTATTGCAATATACAGCCTGTGAATTAGATATTTTCATGGGAGTCTATTATGATGCTCTCAGAAGCTCAGACTATGTTGCATCAACGATATGACGCTAGTAAATAACATATTTGAAGGATATCAAAGTGGTCGTGGTCAAATGTAGGAAGTACCCCAGCATTTGCCTGAAAGCATTCAGGCAAGTCATGAAGAACCCCAGGCAGGCTAGACAGTGTCCTAGAAGAGAATCAAACCAGGTATCTCCCAAATTTAATTCAAGAGTCATAGTACTACATCAGCCTGCTTTATATATACATATATGTGTGTGTGTGTGTGTGTGTGTGTATATATATATATATATATATGGGACAGGCCACCATTCTTCAATTTGATGCTGGTGATCTGGAAATCAGCGTAAAGACATGGCAACTGTAACAGAGGGAATTGAAACACAACTGAAAAATTTAATATACTTCCACTTCCCCCAGCTGATGCCTCATACGTATCATATGATATAAGTAATTCACTAGTACGTGAAGTATGATTTATTTTTGTTATGAGTTTTTAATTGCATGCATATACAAGCATATGAAAATGTTAACTCTGTTAATATGAAAGGCATAATTTACTGTTACTTATTATGGATATCTCTCAGGCCTACAATGTGTGCATTTTGAGTGGTGGAATGAGGGCTGCCAAATGTTTCTACTGGACTGGCGGCTAAATCATACCACTCAAATGAGTTATATGCAGGATATCCACAACGTCCTGCCATTTCTCTGTTTTTTTTATCATACAAATGTAAACGTTGGAATATACCTTACTGTAGGTCACAGTTGTTTCCACCTTTATTCTTCCAAATTCACCAATCATTTTTCATCTTGCCATTTATCATGCAGTGCTGTTTAAAATATTGATTTCATACAGAGTTCTTGAATAAATAATATAACTGTAATAGATAATGCTACAGATATATCACATTGAAGGACAAAAAAAAAAGTTATATAGTTTATAAGTTTAAGTTGCTTATACAAGTGATAGATGTGACAATTCTCATCTAGAGTTAACACATTGTATTCCAGTCATGGACCAGTGCTTGGTTAAAATTGTCATTTCACGTGAGTACTTGGTAGTGTAATATCTTCGAATACAAATGTAAATAAACATCACAGTACCGTTAAGGATCTTGTGTGTTTTCTAGCCTCATATTTTCTCCAAGAAATATCCCTGTTCATAGTTTCAGAGCTGCTTCTATATGCATTTTCTTTCTTCTTACTGTTTCTTAATCTCACTCTGATATGTTTTCCCCTTGAATTATATAGCCATCTTTTTATACCAGAATGAAAGTAGTTCGGACAACAATTTTGTCCTGCCAGATGTAGCAGTATGACATGATGGGGAATTTTGTAGCATGATTTGAGGTTCTTATGACTGCAGATATTAACGTAACAGTTTTTAGGATGTGATGTCACATAGTTCAGTAACAGTTTTTTCTAAAACATAGATACTGCCTACTAAACTACATGGCATATGTTATAGGAAGATAATTTCTTTTTGGTTCCTTGTGCAAGGTTTTACAAAGTGGCAAGCCATGTGTAACTGAGTCACTGACATTATTGTGTATGTTGGCTTCAAGGCTGAAACATCTTCCATAGCATTAACAGGCACTTCTTATTAATGAATTTGTTCGCTAATCCTAACAAAGTATTACACTGCTTTTGTCAAAGCAATAGTTGTTGAAGGACACTGAGGGCATTCTTGACATTGGCCTAACTATTTTGTCTAGAGACCTTTTGTATTGTTTGCCGAAACTATACTTACTCTAAACTATGCCAACTTAACTTCCATACATACCATATCTTATAACTAGATAAACTTGGATTCTTAAAGCAGATTAAATAAATGGGATTCTATAGTCTGATTTTAAAATTTCAAATTTTTAACCTAAAGTTGCAAATGTATGATTTAAATGAAAGAGAATATATATATATATCTATATATACATTTTAATCTAAAAATTTCTTGAGACTTAGTATTGACTAGTGATTCTGCAACTAGAAGTACTTTGCAAGCTAGTTTAGAAGTTACTTAGAAAAAAAAAAACATTTAAACTGTTGTTAAATTTGCTCTATAATAATGCACATAATTTAAAAAACACTAAGCACAAATTGCATCTCACTTCATAATACTACTACATATTCCATTTACATCTAAAGAGTAGTAAACTTCTTTAGCTTCATCTGTGTCTTCTACTCCATGTGCACACTGGCATTATGCAGGTACTGATGGCAGATAGTTGAGACGTGTGTTCACTTGTTTCTGTGTCTCCATTTTCAAGGTGAAGTCATAAGCTTCATACACAGGTTCTTTGCTTTGACCATTTCCTACATCTTGGGCAAGTTCAAATATATTTCATATTTGTAATTATGTTCACTCTCACAACCATTCTTTCTGATTGTTTACTGTGCAAATGTTCATGATTAAAAAATTGTTGTTTAAATGTAACTAAAATATATATTGTTGGCCATTGTCATTCAGTGAAAATAATTTACTATGACTGTTGCTCTTGATGAATATGGGGATTTGTTGTTATTGAGTAAAAGAACAGTCTTGTATGTCTGTGGCTGTACTTCAGGAGTGATAGAAAATAAGTAATGATAATCATAATATTTAGTAACATTACAATATAAGTATGCTGGACATACTGTTTTTAGTCTTTAACAATAGTGAATCTATTTTATTTGCCTCCAAAAAAATGGTGCAAGTAACTACTGTACTGGAAATTAATTTATGACAAAATTGTATGCATTATGTGACATATGATCATCTCAGATAACTACTTTGAAGTTAAAATAAATTAAGTCTTAAGTCATAAGACATATACACATTTGACTATGAAATATACTCTGCTTCTTGCCATAGTTAACATACTTAACCACACAGACATATGCTTCCTGGTTGCTGGATTTACAAAGATGATATTTGTATGTATAGGCACCACCTATGTTAAATGTACTCTGACTTACATGAACTCAATCTAATGGTTGCTCTTACAGAAACCACATATAAGAACAATTCAGGTTATGTAAATACAACACGTTATGCCTGGATTGCAAGCTTCCATTTTCAGAGTCATTTTTTAAAAACTAATATATGTACAAACTGAAAGATTACCTTGCACAAAACTAGGTACCCTCCCTTAAGAACTACAGAGACAAAAAAAATTAAAGGCAGCTACAAATCCACCATTTGTCCATTGACTTATTACAAGTGCCCACCATTATTTTTAAGGCTTTACCACACTTATGCTTTGCCTTGGTCTCAACAGGCAGTCACAGAATAAGCAGTACACATACACATATTTTGTATAAATGAATAAAATTATATACGCACATATGTATTTGGTGGCTAGTTGGTCAATTCTGACTATGTCAGAGTCTGTTTATATAAATGCGTGCAGAATTTATCCTTCACCTAAGAGTGTCTGTATTTGCATTCTACATTGGTCACTGAACAACTGATTTTAGGTTCTGGAATATTTGACATTAAAAAGAGCAGCAAGATATATCTCTGACAGATACACTATTAAGAACCTGAATGGTGCACAGCCAGACAGAAATTATTTCAGCCTATGTTGACATAAAGCTTGCATATTATGGCTTGAAATGACATATTCTGTTTCACACTATTCAACTGACACAGTATATTTGACACAATGAAATGGAGAAAGCATCATATAATCACTATTGTAGGTAAATGTTTTGTGCAAAGACACCTTTATGCTTGCAAACAGAAAAATGGAATTTTTTAATTGTAGTCATCCTGTTGTGTTTTTAATTATCAAAAATATGCAAATTTCAGTCAAACACAACATTTAAATGTTGTGTTTGGCTGAAATTTGTATATTCTTTGATAATTAAAAACACAGTGTGATGACTACAATTAGTGTTTGCTAGTCAAGCTAAGTCTGTCAATCGATACAAGAACTTTCATTAAATGTTGTGTTTAACTGAAATTTGTATATTCTTTGATAATTAAAAACACAGTGTGATGACTACAATTAGTGTTTGCTAGTCAAGCTAAGTCTGTCAATCGATAAAAGAACCTTCATTAAATGTTGTGTTTAACTGAAATTTGTATATTCTTTGATAATTAAAAACACAATGGGATGACTACAATTAAAGTGTTTGCTAGTCAAACTAATTCTGTCAATCTACACAAGAACCTCATTAAATATTGTGTTTGACTGAAATTTGTATATTTTTTGAGAAACATGGAATATTCTAAAAATTCAAGCTCAAGAATACTGTGACAGCTACTTGATGCAATTGTTGTTATATTCCAATGTCAGTACACAGAAAATAATACAATTTCTTGAGCACAGAAATGGAAGTGACAAGAAAATTATAATAGTCACGGTGGCTTTAATTTAATAAAAATTTTAAGTGTGTTAGGTATTTGGAATTTTAAATACATGGCTGTGAGCCACTGTTTCCTGATGAACGCTCATGAATAAGTTTTAACTACAAATCTTTATCAGCAAACAAATACTTTGCTCTTAGGTAACCATCATTTTATGCCAGACTAAATAAAAGAGGAAAGTATAAAATATTTTCAAAAAAGATGGCCCAATAATTTAACACTAATTATCTGAAAAGGCACACCATTAAACTGATATACTGTTACTATATTTTCACAAAAATATATGTTAGGAACAAACTGTAAACTGTCTTAATGAGTACTTCTCAATTACTGATAATCTTTTCAGTTTAAGCTGAGTGTCTTATTATCTCATACACCATCCAACTCAGTACCTAAATCCTTGATGTACAGACTGCAAACCAGTGAGTTTTCGTGTGTGATGGTGGAATTCTGCATTTTAAATATCAGATAATTTGTTGTCACATGATGCATTCATATATTCACCACTTTATATTACAGAACTACATTGAAAACTGCATTACTGTATATATAGCACCCATTGCACCATCTACTTGTTCATCAAATAAAGTGATATTTCTGTTATATGAAGTACTTGTACCACAAAAGCATTTGTAAGGACAGAATTTTAGCATACATCAAATTGATAATAAAAATACAATGCATTCTTTGCTATAGACTGACTGATGTATGGACAGAATTGTACCTATAATTGTATCTAAATTGTTATGTGTAATGCTTTTTCTTTTGTGTGTGTGTGTGTGTGTAAGTGTGTATGTGTGTTTGAATATGTACATTTGCTTACTACCGAGGCAAAGAGAAGGAAAACTGCAGAATCATAAATGGCAGTGTGGCAGATACCTCTAAAAGTTATAAAAGTGTCCTGCACGGCTCAATATACATTGCTAATGCTATCAGCATGCTCTCATTTAACATCCTGCCGAACTCATGTTAATTACATTTTCACATGGCTGAGATTTCAAGAATGCATTTTAAAGTGTATGAAATCTCAAGAAAGAGAATATATAAATGGAAAGTTGCGCAAATATTTGACAGAGAAAAACTGAGAATGTTTTTGTAGATGTTTCATGTCTGAATCCTTGGCTTGTTGACAAGATTGTAATAGATATATATGTTATGATACATATTTACATGTTTATCATTATATAAAAAACTTGTTGACACTGCATTTATGAATAGTTTGTCGTAAATATTGTCATCAGTTAACTGTTAAATGTTGATGAGAATTTTAATCCATTGCAATAAAAAGGAGAAAATTTATAGCTGCTGAAGGTACATCAGTTGCAGCTTTTCCTAATCCTCTACTTATATAATCCTTCCAGCATGTTTCAGATCCTTCACTGGCACAGAGGTATATGCCATTCCAGGCTTGTTCCTTTTCCATGGGCGTTGGTCTCTGGGTCTTCTCCTTGGTTGATCATAAATGTTACAGAGAATACACAAAGTTGTATTAGTTGCTAGGAAGGAGGTTAGTCTAGAAGTAAATGCTGACTGAAGTATTTGTTCATGCCTTATGAACATAACACAGAACAAATTCACACCATAGATAGTAAATAGATCCTTTGAAAAAGTGCACAATTCAAAAACTGGGGAACAACATGAACCAACCAAACTGCACACATGATGAAATTATGAGCTGAATAAATTTGAAGAATTTCTGTTGTCATTCAGTCCAGAAAACATAAAGATTAAACTTTACATGAAGATTAGACTATACAGAAGTATAAGTTTGCCTTTTGTGTTATTTTGGTTTAAAAGTTAGTCTCTCACTTCATCAAAGAACATACGCTGAGAGTAAAAGAGACAAGAGTGCTGAGGACATTTTGGCCTAAGAGATGTTAACACAGGTCTGGAGAAAATCACATGAGGAGCTTGATAAGTTATTCTCCTCACCAGATATTAGATGACAAGTCAAGGAGGATGAGATAGGTGGGGTATGTAGAGTGCAGTTGGGTGAAGAGGAATACATGCAAGACTGTGGCTGAGAAACTTGAAAAGCAGACCATTTACTTAGTTATCTTTATTTTCCATAAATCCAATCGAAATACAATTTCATGTGGATGTGGAAAGAGTCAATATAAACAACATACAGTTAACACGTAGATGGAAGAGCTATCAATAAAATTTACTTAAAGGAAGAATATAAGTGTTGTCAAATAAATATATACACATACAGATTTAACAAATAATAAAAGAAATAAAATAAATGAATAATTTAATTATTAAAACTACAATATCAGCAATCATTAATTACTGGTAAATTCCCTGTACTAGGATTGCTCAATAAGTTCCAGTCAAAGTATTCTTGAATAGTATAAAATGAACCTTCCAAAAGAACATTTTTTAGGCCGATTTAAATTTCCTCATATCATTAGATAAACTTTTTATCCTTGGAGGCAAGCAACTGAAGACCTTGATTCCTGAGTGATACACACCCTTTTGTACCTTAGATGCACTGAAGGCAGATACAGGTCTGAACAGTGTCTTGTATTAAGAGAACATACCACCGAATTGGATTTGAACATATTTATATTCTTAACTACGAAGAGTAATAAGGAGAGTATGTACTGTGAGTATAGGGGTAGACTGTTTAATTTTTTGAACAGCTCACGGCAGGATTCTCTGTTTCCAGCATTCATCGTAATTCTTATTACTCTGTTCTGTAATTTAAAGATGGTATTACTGTAGGTGGAGTTACCCCAGAAAATTATACCGTAAGAAATTATTTGAAATAACCTGATGTAGATGAAAAGAAAATATTAAAATACACCTGGAAAATACAGAATTAGACGGACTGCACGATATACATAATGAAGAACTGAGACATGTGCTGGCATCTGGCGAGCACGGCAAGAACCTTCTGGTTACAGGGCGGGGAATTTATTTATGTGACTCGCTTAGGAATTTTTATTGATTATTACTATAACATGGTCTTCAGACACTTTAGCAAGTCAAAGTAAACTAAATCACGAAAACGCGGGGGGTGGATACTTCCAGCAGAGCCATTATATTATTCATAAAATTCACGCAACCTCAACTTTACATCACCATGACAAATATTATTACAACCACAGTCATACCAACCATCGTGTACTCTAACCTTCAATGCATTGAATGTAATCGATTGGCTACACTGATAATACTTCCGTGGATCATACTAGAGGGCAGCACTAATCCAGTTGGTTTTTATCGCTGTTATTGGCGCAAGTAGATGTACGGAGACGCATACGTACAAAATTGTTATTAAAATGGCGAACCATTACGACGTACCAAGTTGGTACGTGTTGTTTCATTTGTGTTAATTTGTTAATATAGTTGCGAGTTTAGTCAGTTGTATGGTACATTGGTATTTTATTTGGAGTATTTTTTTTTCTGTCGCACAGCGTCATTATGTTCATTGTCATTTTCATTTTTAGGAATAGAATGTTATTCATTATTAGATCGCATGAAACAGTTAACTTGTTGCAGGGCTGGTAAACCGCCAGTTGGGCTTCATTTAGACGTTCTAAAGGGTGATAAGCTTATTCAGGTACAAGATTTGGAACTTACTTGCCTCTGAATTGTGCTACTTTTAGTAATGAGGATTAGTATTTACAGACATTAATTTACACTTTTATTTTCAGAAATTAATGATTGATGAGAAGAAGTGTTACCTATTTGGTCGAAATCCCCAGATGAATGATTTTTGTATTGATCATGCGTCTTGTTCCCGAGTACATTCAGCCCTTGTTTACCACAAACAACTGAATAGGGCATTTCTTGTTGACTTGGGCAGCAGTAAGTAAAGTTTTTTTATTACATAGGGTGAGGGCGAAAAGTGGATTGAATGTCAGATATGCCATATGCTTCGTGTAGCATTGAGATGATCATTGACTGGGGGTATCACGTGTTAGTGTACGGAATGCACAAATTTATATTGTAAACAAGAATGCCAAAAATTATTTCTGGGTTATACACGGAGATTAGTGCCACTTATTGTACATGAGATATTTGTATCAAGGATAAAGCATCTAGATTGTGAAGTTGACTTCTCAGATTCGTGTAGTGCTGTGAGTAAGAATGAATGGAATTCTACCTCTGTTCCCCTGTTTGCCTTATTGGCATGAACAAGGAAACTGTACCTTTAACCATCTTCTTGGTACACAGGAACATAAGCAGCTTTTAGAATACTTTTACATGTGCCTGAAATGTTTTTGTCACTCTGATTCAAGCCATAAAAACTCTATGTGCCTAAGGCCATGAATTTTGTTATGATTGAATCATTCACTTATTTTGTAAATGATCCTGTATCAGTAGGAGTATATATGATGTACTGGTAAATTTATTGTAATATGGAAAGTTTTCATAGTGTAGTGGCAGAAATTATTTTGGTATGAAGCATTTTGTTACAGGGCATGTTGAAATTGTTTGTTGTTCCATTCACATTTTGAAGTTGTTCAGTCTGAATCCTCACCACTCACTATCCTTGTGGGGGTTTCTCATACTTTCCCTTAGTTCTTCCAGGCAAATACTGGGATAGTACTTGAAAGTAAACACCACAATGCCTTTTTCTATTCTTTGAAATTCATTTCTCAGTACTCACTGTGCCATACTACAGTTAATAGTCTGGGTCCCCAAAAGTGCTCTTAAATGTACAACATATATGTATTTGTTGGTCAGATTTACTGAAATGCCACGTGTGGAGTGTTATAGATGGATTGCTTTTGTCCAAATATCCTGGGTTTGGGTTGAGTTAAGTGCAAGGTGAGTTTGGTATTGTTGTAAGAGATTTAAGCCTTTAGCGTCAGAATTGTGTGCCCATCATACTATGCAAAGGACAAGAAATTTAAATGGCCACTCTTTAATTTGCATGTTCTTGTCTGAGAGATCACATAGCCCATTGATTATATTCATCTTTCAAAGGGATAATAAGGTTACAATAGTAGGATTGAAGTAGAAGGAAACATCAGTAGAATATTTAATATGGTTATGAAACCAACAAATGTACATAAACGTTTAAGAATATCGTGTATTATGTCATATTTATATATATATATAAATTAGTGGGCCACCTACATGTTATGGCCAGCTGCATTACAAAGGATATATTACAAAACCTTTTTGAACCACTGCACAGATGTAAGATACTAAGTTTTAAAATGTATGGTTTGAAGTATATATCAAAATATAAAATACAGAAACATTTTTGTGATAAATTCTATGTAGCTATTATGTAGTATATCACCATCCTGAAATGAAAGAAATATGTGTGCTATGGAGGTTGTTAATACATTGATAGATAAAATTATATATTTCAGCATGTAGGTGAAACAGTTGTCAGTATGATATGTGCCAAGTGAAGTAGTATTGATGTTGTTAGGTCAGCAGGCCCCTCTGTACAGGAATCAAATGTTGAATGGAAGAGCGGTGGATGGGAGTCTTTGCATCTGCGTGTTTATTTGAGTTGTATGTTGTAAATTAGGTTGAAGAGGGGGTTAATATCTGTCTGAGATTGTTCATTGATTATTGTACTGCTTTATAAGAAAAATTGAATATAGAAGTTTTCTAATGAATTCATATGTCAACTTTTGCAGACTGGGTGGAGTAAGAACATGATGGCATTCATGGGTCCATGTTCATGCTTATTATAGAGAATGTGGAGTGCTTGCTGACCTAACATCATCGCTACTTTACTTGACACATAGCTGCTGTCATCTGTTTTGTCTACATGTCACAATATATATTTTATCTACCAATGTATTAATTACCTCCTACACACACACACACACACACATTTCTTTCATTTCAGGTGATGTACTACATAACAGCCACATAGAATATTAAAAAAAATGTTATTTGTATTTTATATTTTAATGTATTTTAAACTGTACCTTTTAAATCTTATTATATTTCATTTGTGCATTGGTTCAAAAAGTGTTGTAGTACATCCTTTGCCCTGAGGGTGGCCACAAGTGTGGCTGAAACATGTAAGAGGCCAGTTATGTGTATAGTGTAATAAACGTTTATATGCATTCGTTGGTTTCGTCACCATGTCAAATCAGCTTATTGCATGGTCACAGATTATTTAAAATCGGAATGAGAATTTAATTTGCAGTTTATAGTCAAGTCATGGTCTGTGGATGGCTGTAGGAAGGACAAACATGTTACGTATGATTATGTCTAGAACCTGTTCCAGAGTTCAACACAATATTATGTTGAGTGTAAATTCAGTAGCACTTTGGTAGGAATATTCAGGTGGTGTGATTAGTAAAAGATTATTGATTAGGAGGGATTGGAAGAATGCTAAAGTTGTCCATCTTTAGTTAAATCCCATACCGTGAAGGCATGTGGTGGAGTGAAGGTATAACTCCACACATTCTTGGCTCTGGATGGAGGTGATTGGCCTTCTTCATGCCCCTGTTACTTTACTCCTCAGGAAATAGAGGGTCGTACCGAAAGTCATGAGCAACCATTTTTTGCATGCAAACCGGGAACAGCAGACGAAGGAGAGTATGGTGGTAGATGGAACCAGATGTTGTGTTATCCTTGAGTGTCTCATGACGTCAATAGCTTGCATCACGTGACCAGTATCACTCCTAACAAAATGGCTGACAACGATATGTTGTTTAGCCAGCGTGCTGTCATCGAATTTCTCGTTAAAGAGGAAATCCCTGCTGCAGAAATTCACCAGAGACTTCAGCGTGCTTATGGAAGTGTGTGCATGGGTGCGAGCAGTGTTCGAAGATGGGTGA
>Ga0123352_10004390_pt1 | contig 20770 bp, 15 predicted proteins | sample TergutLab28metaG_FD_89700 | JGI IMG/M metagenome (GOLD analysis project Ga0123352, IMG submission 89700) | Labiotermes labralis P1 segment gut microbial communities from Petit-Saut dam, French Guiana - Lab288 P1 | ecosystem: Host-associated > Arthropoda: Insects > Digestive system > Gut ...
TGGTGGACGTTTTATTGTGCTCACAGTTTCAACTATATTTGCCCTCCATGTCTTATCTCACCTCATCTGATTCTAGTTTCAGGCCTTCTCAAGATCCTGTTCTTGTACAGAAAAGTTATTTTGTTGCAAGTCTCTTTCTGCATGAGGCAGGCAACAGTAGTGCTACATAATGAACAGTATGGCTGACTGCTTAGCTTTACCCAGTCTAGAGGTAGAAGCTTCTTCCTCTCACCTCCATTTATTTCATCTCGCTCTGCCAAGTGCTGTTTTTTGTCCTTCCTGATTTGCCTTACCTTCCCAGATAGTGAGCCGTCATTTGCCCCCTTGTTCTGTATTCATGTATCCCTGCTTTCTGATGTTTCTTTTTGGACATTCAACCCTTAAAGATGAGACCACCGCATTGTCTTGAAACATTAAGAACCAAGTACCCAATGATGCAGCATCATTTCCCAGATGAATGGTTACCTCATGATGATATGTATTGCCAAAGTCCACAATGTAGTCACAATACTTTTGTCCAGAAAATAGTGTCAGTATACCAGGAACAAGGAAAACCCAGAAATGGTTATATATACAACTCAAATCACCTGACTTGGTCTACAAATACTGAAGGCTTTAATGAAGAGAGGTAGCCTGCTTTGCCCAATCTGGGTGGAGAGTACACAGCTTCTTCTACAGCGAGAAAAAAGAACTGCAGTTGTGCAGCCCCACTGATGCAGAAGATGTAGACTTTTAGTAGGAATGTTCTGTTTAAATGGCACAGATTAAAAGAATTATTGTAGGTATGGTGCCTACATATTGTACTGGTCTGGTAACATAACAGTTCTCTTCCCACTGTACCAGGAAACTACTCTAAAAGGTAGTTCACTTCTGATTCCAGCATGGTCTGCGTACTATGATCACAAGTATAACCATCTAGTGGAACAAGATATGTACTGTGCCCCATGGTGGAGATTATGCATCAAATTTGTAGTGAGATTTGCATTCTTAAACTGTTCTTGGAATGCAGTTTCATTGATGTGGCTCACGTTTGTGTTAAATTAGAAATATAACTACTTTTTTAGTAACATTATTTTTTTGAAGCAAACCTGAAGACTGGGGCTGATCTTGTCCCTGACGTATAGTATTGGATTAATTTTATTATGTTGGACACTGGTAAAGGTGCAAAAATTAATGAGTTTTGAAACCTTTAAAATGTTCATACTACTCATACACTGTTGTACAACTTAATGACTCATTATCAAATGCCATTATTAACAAATCTAAATTTCCTGATAAGTTTTTCCTGTTTTGTTACCAGATTTCACACAAATGCTGTTTTCTGTTAAGTGACATTTTAAAATTATGTGATACACATTTTATTTTCTTTGCTGAAAAAAAAATGTGTTAAGACTGAATATAAAGAGCAACGGGATCCAGTCTATTAAACCATACCCAAACATCATGCAGCCATCCTATGATTTTTTAAGTTTGTTGCGCATCCAGTCCAAGGACTTTCAGAACAGACTTTGTATATTGCACTGTAGTTACTGAAATTCAGTTCAGTTCCAAAAATCACTTGCAGGTGTTCTCCCTTTATCATATTTACCAGTGAACTTGTGTTTGTTAAGCTGAAGAATTAAATCTGGGAAAATGCATGTATTGCACCCTATTGGAAAAAAAAATGAGGGAGCATCAGTGCATTGAAGTTTAGTGTTTCTTTGGAGTGATGATTCTTACCAGTTTATTTAAAATAATGGTCTCTGATTAGTCAGTCACGATTGTGTCACATTACACTTCTGACTTAACAGACTCTTTTAGTATCTATTAGTACAAGACAAAAAAAAATAATAAAACCAGCTCAAAAGAAATAAAACCCTGAATTAACAGCCTCTTTTAATATCTATAACCACCTTCCTGTTGGCTTAGCAGAAAAGAATAGTCGTGCATTTGAAGTGTGCAGAGCCAAACCATCTACACGTGTGTGAGATCAATAGTGTAGCCATTGGAAGAATTCTCACAAAGTGAACTGCTATTACCATTTCTGAGAAAATGGACTGTGATCCGAAACTTTTTTCTTTTATACAGTAACAAAGTAAATTTTGGCATCTGAAACAGATAAAGACGCATAGGTGGTCACCTTTCTTGTAGTTCTTTCGGCCAGTATGTGTGTAAGCTATCTTCAAGAACCAAGCATATTAGTTGATCTTTGTTAGAGGGTAGTAAGCTGAGACATGATCTGTGGACTTGACCGGCTTCAGCACATAATAAAAATAAACCGCTTGATAGTATTTTTCTGAATTTTCAGTTGGAGATTGTTGGTTTAAATCGGGAGAACTATGAAACTCGTAGGAGAGTGGTACATATGAGTGTTAAAGAGAAACCAGGTGAGGACATTGTCTTGTGTTTGTTGTATTATATTTTGTATTATTTTCCACCTGTAGAATCAGGTACATGCATCTTGCATGATTCTCTTACCATGGGGAAGTAAAAATCATGGATAATTAAAATAAATTCACTGAAGCCTCAATATTAGTAATTAATTACATTTTGCCATTCTTTTATATGGTTTTTTTTTTTCTGTTTGCTTTTCATATTTAAGTCTCCATGAAAAAATTGTTTGGAGTGTTGAAGTCTCATACAGTGTAAATGTTTATTAGGTAGTTACACTTTCTTATACAGTGAAACATACCTATAATGGGTCTGGAAGGAAATGAACATAGTCTGATTTGACATATTCTGCTTGTATTTTCCAGGGCAGACTGAGGAAAATTACAGTATCCTTTTGTCAGAGTAGCTTGTGAGGTATGGACTCAGGATCTTTTGACAATGAAATAGGGATGCTATGCACTTACCACGTTTATTTTGGTGGTTGTTTATATTAAAGTTCTGGCAGACAGTTCCTTTCGTTATTGCTTCCTGTATCTATGATTTAATTTTGGGTTTTCATTTTGAGTTATATTCTGCACCAGGTAATAATAGGGTGTTCAAATCAAGGTAATATGTACAGGGCATACAGAATGCATGGATTACACAGAAGTGCACACAGAACTTTAGTTGGAGAAACACAAGGGAAGAAACCGCAAAGGAGACTTAGGGTCATGTGGACGATGATTAAAATTAAGTTCTTGAAGTAGCAGAGTGTGAGAGTGTAGACTGGATTTATGTGGCTGTGGATAGGGTCAGGTGTTCGGTCTCAATGAAGAGAGTAAAAAACATCATATGACATGACTGGAGGTCAGTCTCTTGATCATCTGAGCCATTATCTGCTGCCCTGAGTGTTTAAGTTGGTGCATTATTCACATTAAGTTCTCAAGGTTGAATGGTAAAATTAACAATATTTCTCTCTTACCAGGCCTATTCTCAACTTTATCACTAGGCTGTACACAACAAAGCATTCTTCCATTTGTGCAGTAAATGAATATGTTCAATAAAATATTCTTGAAATAAAATTTTTTTTAAAAAAAAAAAAAGAAGGCAAGGAATTTAATGAAGAGATGCAAAGGTCACCTGCCTGTACTCTGCAGAAAGTGTTAGCAGTCTAGAACAGAATATTAATGAATCAGTGACAGTGTTCTCCAATTTAATTTTGAGACACAGGATATTTTGTTATACTGCATTAAATTGTGTGTTATATTGTAAGTGGTTTTACTGCCACAATTAATTGTTCAGTTGAAGGTCTTCTACAATTGAAAATATAAGGACGTTAAGTATCTGTTTAACTAATTCATGGCACCTGTGTTTCGTACTGTGTATCTTGAAAATTACTGACAGGAGGGTGAGGGTAATTACAAGAATCATCTAGGATAACATTATTCATGTTGCTCTTGTATGAGTATGTATGGGTTTCAGTGTTAAACAGTTAATTTTCCTATCATGTAATGCAGTTCCATTCGCTGGGGAAGCCTAATAATGAGTGAAAGTCCAAGCAGTCTAATCAGGTTTGGGAAAACGTAGAGTAGCACCCTTGTTAGAATATGGGAAACTAATTAAAAGAAAAATTCTCGTTTATGTGGCTTTTCTATCAAAGGTGATTAAATGTAATGTGCAGCTTGGTTAGAAAAGCTGAAATTGTCTGGGAAGTCTCCTTACCGTAAGTAGGTTGTAGGGCACCTATTGCTATCTGCTGTGCAGTCAGAATAATTTCATTTATTTTATCTTACCAATTAAGGAGTAAAGTGTTGTAAATCCAGTGTTCTGCTTGTAGATCCAGCAAAACATGAAGTACAGATGAAGATAGATAACTTAAATGTTGAAGATATGTTTGACTTCAATCGTTTGAACCGATTGCTAGATGTATTTCGCTGTGAACTATGGCATGAAAGTGAAAATGACCTCTATGTAACATTTTTGGCCTCTGCTGTGCATCTTGGAGCCAGACATCCCCTTCGACCAAATGAAGGAGAAGGGTTAGTGTACAGAGTAACTGAATTGTGCCTGCTGTATTGGCATTGCTAGTAAAGCTGTAGTGAAAGATATTTTACCATGCTTCATAATTCCTGTGTGGAAGAAAAAGATAGTTTTTAACTTTTAGAATCCTATGAGGTATGCTGGTCTGTAAATGTATGGGCAAATGGCCTAGCATGCTATGTGCCGGTTTCTGTGTTTGCTTGGGAGCACACTGTAGGAAACTTAACACAGTATATCTTTCTTATTATATACATGTTTATTGAGATGTTTTGTGATCCTGAACTCCACCACACACCCCAGCGCTGCTACCACCACCACCACTACCACAATGCCTACTGCCATGCCACACACCTACTGCCACACCCACTGTCCCTCCATGTCCAAGCCCATTGTCACCTTCCACCACCATGCTCACACTCAGTGCCACGCTCCAACCACATTGACAGCCATAAGCATGACCACAAGTTCTGCTGTTGAGACGCTAGAAGTACAAGGAATATGTTGCATGTTATCCATTCATATTAATTGGAGAGTTAATGCATGGTAAAGATCTGATACTGTTTAAACATTGTGTTTATTTTGACTTACGTAAAACACGAGTGGAAAGATTCAGAACTAACTACATTAACCCCCACAAGAATGGTGATTCTCTCCTTGCTTACTTGTGTACTGTACCTTTGAAACTTTCTTTTTTGAATGTGTTGGTTTTTGTAGGTTGCATACCATAAAATAGCCACACTCATCAGGCGTAATTAGGTCTTGTAATGTATACTTGACAATAGATGCAGAAAAATTTATTCCTTTTTGGCTGCTACTTTGTCTGGATTGATTTTGCTGGATTCTCCACACTTTTGTAAATAATAACATTTTTTTAAAAATCTGTCCAGTTCATCTACTGAGTGGTTTGAACACAAAATTTAATGTTTGGGAATAATTTGTTTCTACTTAGAAGTACAATCAACTGATAGATGAAGAGGTAGTTTGTGCTACAAGCATTCTGTTCTGCTTTCCATATGGTGCTGTTTTTACCCATTTCCCACTCATATTTTCACTTACAGGCTGTCTATGTACTGTATCTCAAGTTCATATTACTGTTTATGGTTTACATAAAAGTGCCAAGTTCTTTAGCAGTATTTGTGTAAGGTATATATGGAGTAGCAGCCACCTTTTTTGTAAATGTCCAGGTTTTTGTAAATTTAGAGTGACTGATCTTCCATGCCTGCTTCTGATACAGTAGCTGTGATGATCACTGTTCAGTAATGGGTCACATGCCCTAAAGGACAAACACTATACAATAACACAGTGAAAAGTAAACACAGAATGTGCACAAATCTTGCACACACAATACTTTAAATTGCAGAAATTAAAGTGAAACATTTTCACATCATAACATGCTTTATGAAACCCACACTTCTTCACTTTTCCATGTATGTTGTGTCCTATGAAGCACAAGTGAGGAAACAGGTTTAGAGATTGGCAAGGAAGTAAGGCATTATTCTGTTACAAGATGTTTGATACAAGTTGAACAAATGGAAGCTTAGAGAAACTGTTGAATATTTTAATGTGACACAGCATTTTGCATGTGTAGAAATTTGTTACATTGTAAACTAGTTGTGCTTTTTAGGTCATAAATATTTTTAAGTAGAAAGTATGTTAAAGAGATTAAACATGTGTTAATCATATGGGAAATTTTTGATACTGAGTTACTCTAATGTCTATTTCAGGAACACATTGTGAATGGCATAATTTTCAGTGACCTTTACTCTTTGTGTTATAAATGACCTGTTCTACTTTAAATGTGTGCCTTGTACATCTCACTCATCAGTGACAATTGTGAAAACATCACCACCATATAGGAAAATGGTATTAAGGTAAAGTTCACCCTATAACAGGCCACAAAGGCCCAGAGATGGAGTAGAGGTATAGCTCTACTGTTTCTTTAACCTTGGTGGTGGGTAGTCAGTGCCATGCCCCGGCCTCTTTACCCCCAGGAAAGACCCGGTACCCATTGTATAGGAGGCTGGGTGGGCCCCAGAAAAATGGTATTGCTTCACCTTAACATGCAGTTTGATCAAAGCGTTGGAATGATATAATGATACCACCAACGAAACTATATGATGTAATTGTGGAGATAGGTCGGACCATCATCTAACTTTTTATTCTCCCATCCCCAAGAATTTCAGCATCATGATTGGTTTTTAAAGACTTCACATGTCATTTTTTCTCCAAAACATGACATGCATTGTGTACATCATTAAGTCTCTTAATATACTGAATTTTCAATTCTTGTGCCTATTCCTCAGTATTCACGCACCCATTTCTGTTTGTGAAAGAAGCTGTAGAAGTCTCCAGACTCCTATAAATTTTTCAAGTTTATCAAACATTTTTCTTGGTACTTTTTTCTGGTTTTCTTCTGCACATCCACTTACTTTTAGAATGTGAAAGTATTTCATAGTTACCACAAATACTGTATACTCTTGTCACTTCAGTTGGTAAATACATGATTCCAGCTGGATGCCAATGCAGAAAGTAAATGGCACAATTCTGAAAGGGAATGATACCACAGTCATATGGATTATGAATTCTGCCACATGAAGAGTGTGTTTTGTTTTAAGTTGAATGACAGTGTGTATGGCAAAGCATCAAATTCTGTGCCATATCATGGATTCAACCTGAGTCTGATGTTTGTGCAAGCACAAATCCATGTGTGCACATATACATTCATTGGTGTGGGGGAGGGAAGGGTATGTGTTAAAATATTTCTACATAATTCATCATCTAGAAAATGTTACTTATTCCACCCAGAAGCATATTCACTGTGTCTGTGATTTATCAGAAAAGTTCATGCAGTGCAATGTGTATAATTGTTATATTAAAAAATCACTTTGTTGATTTGTTACACAAATTAAAAAATTAATTTCCCTGAATATATTGTCTGACAGTGTGGTGTTGAGAATTGGTAGTAGAGCCCAGTTTTCTTCAGCCCTTCTGAAGCTAGAAGATGAAGTTAAACCACTGGGAAAGAAGTTAAGTCCCTGTCCACGGGATTTAAAACGAACTACTGTGGAGAGACTGTTCAGAGATAAGGGCTTTGTTCTTGATTGGTGTGCATTCAGACTGGTAAGGACATTTTCAGGCTTGCTTGAGTATAATGCCCCTTTCTGCTCTGGCATGAATATGCAAACCAATTTTGAAAAGTTAAATTAAAAAAAAAAAAAAATTGTAACATGTCAGTTGTACAAAACTTATCAAATGGTTTCTAAATGCAGTAATCTGCTTTTAATGATTTCAGCAGGAAACAGCAAATTATTTGTTTTGATGTTTATGTTTTATGGTTATTGCCCGCTTTACAGGCGGACATTTTGAGTGTTGCATACAAATTTTAAAATTCAAGGATAATTTTGATTCATTCAGAATCTTGTATTTTCCTTCATACTGTGCGAAACAGAACATTAAAACATGCAGAATTGTATGAGGGTAGGTAACAATATAAGTTTACATTACATATGTTTTGGGTTATTTATTTTCATCTGTAATAAGATCATTCGGTTTTAATTTTCCTGCAGTCACACTGCTTTTCAACACAGTCCCCACCACATTTGAGGTATGTATTTTATCAGAGCATCCAGTGTGCACAAAGTTTATGATTGCCAACTCCTGAAAAATCTTGACAACTGTTCCGTGCAACAAATTGACAGCTTGTTGCCATTCACATGCTGTATTTCTCCTGTTATCATAGTTTGCGTTTTCCACAAGTGTCCTGTATCTAAAACGCTTGCTGATGCTTTCACAGTCCTCCGTAATGACTCTTTCAACTCAAAAGTAGTTGCATCATTATGATACCCTCTGCTGACTGCATACATATTCTCTGTGAATTCACACCAGGTGGTGATGAATTTCTTGTATCGTGCTTTTGTTGAATTCAAAAATTGAGTAATTGCATGAACCTTTGGCCATTGTCCACATGACTCATGAGCAATATTTGGTAGGTGACAGCTAAGTAAAAGTGCGTAGTTGCCATAACTGATCATAAATTTACCTGATGTAGTCAAAATCAATGTAGGTTCATGGGCTACAAAATTATATGATGCATGAAATCATATTCTGACTGACCATTATAAATTACCTATTGTGTGTGTGTATGAAACTTGGTATGTTATCTGCGTGAAGTAGCGTTTATTTTTTAAGAAAATTTTTTGTCTGCCATCTAGTGAATTAAAAGCCTACTGCTGCTTACATCTCATCCTAATGTAATGAAAATCAGTACCGATAAATTTGAATTTAAATGTATTGCTTGTCAGGAGGCTATTTTCAGATGTTTGTACACTGCTTCTAAAGGGTTTTGTGTTTACAAACAACGTACTGAGAACATTATTTGTGCCTAGACACAATGAATTGATGGAGTAATGTTCATAGTGGCATGCTTCATAAATTTACACATCAGGTTATGTTAATTAGGGTCATTGAGATTAGGTGAATGAAATGGGGGAAGTGAGAAATGTATGCACAACTTGAATTGGGAAACATGAAGGAAAGATAACAGTTTGGATGTGGGAGGCTAATATTATAATAGCTCCTGAAAGGGCTTGTTTATGGACTGGATTAAAGTGGTTCAAGTACTGTCCCGTGATAGGATGTTGGGAACATGACAGGGAGTCTTCATATCCCATATTAGAAGGTAATTTTTTCACCAGACTGATTAACTATTCCTGTTTGCAGGATTAAAACTAGTTTCTGAAATAAATATGTTTGGTAACATAGGTTGTGATTGTCTATTTGAGTTTATTTGTACCCATAAACCAGTGACAGTAAAGGAAAATATAATTACAGTTGTTTGGGATATCCATCCTTCTGGCATATGATGTCACATTACTGGGTTTTCCAACATTTTGAGGCAACATAGTGGTTTGAAAATTTCGGGAGCCAATTACCCAGTAACAGTACACAATAAGAATGGACGTGTTGTCAACACCACTGCGAAAAACTAAAAACTGGCACACTGTTGGTTGTTTAGGAAGGAGGATTCTGAAAAGCTGTTCATGTTGTATGACATGATTGGAAGATGTAACACTTGGGGAAGGCTCATAGAGGAGAAGGTCCACATGTGGATACCATTTTATATTTGGGGTATGATTTGAAGGGTACCACATAAGTTCAAAAAAAGAAACATAATCGATGCTGAAACTGGTCTCCTTTTACATCCAAGCACACTTGAATGTGTTTCTCCAAATTCTGGAATACTTTTCCCAAAGTGTCGACGTTGACGGCTTGAATCTCTTGGCGTATAGTGTCTTTTGAGTTGTTCGATTGTGCGGGGTATATTTTTGTACACTTTGCCCTTCCATATGCAAAGGCTCTTCATTCACAGTATGAGGTTTTTCTGCTGCTCATATACACATGTTTTGAGAGTTTACGTATTCGCTCAGATGAAACCGTGTTTTGTCTGTAAAAAAAGTGACGTCTAAAATTCCAGGATACTGAGTAAGGAAATATTTGATCTGTAAAGAAAACCAAACACGTTTTTTGTGGTCCATCGGAAGCAATTCTTGAACACATGACACACAGTAAGCACATAGTTTTGCTTTCTTTGCAGCTCTTCGACATGTGGAATATGGGAGATTAGTGTCTTGTGAAATTCTTCGTAGTGATTTTGATGGTGACACCAGTAATTGCTCCTTTACATCGTGTATTGTTTCTTCAGACATTTTGCGGCCACCTGCATGTTGTGTGAGAAGGCTTCCCCTTGTCTCTAACTTTTTAACCAATTTCTGGTTGCAACACTTCGATGGCGCACGTCTTTCAACAAATTCCATTCGAAATGCCATGTGGCATGTTTTAAATGAACCTGTTTGCCAGTATTGACAAACGAGAAGCCCGTGCTGTTCGACTGTATACATTTTCACTTGCGTGGCATTTGACTCAACTGCCGAGAAGCAGGAATGTGGAACACAGGCAAATGCAATTCACTGGACTAATTCAAATCGCAGGGGAGTCCATGCTGTTTTCCATCGTTGCCGGTATGTGTATAGTGTATAAATTTTCAGGTCATTATCTCAATAACATAATTTTTTATGGGGCCTCTAGCACAATTGAACAACTCAAAGACGCTACAAGCCAAGATATTCAAGCCATCAACTTCGACACTTTGGAAAAGGTATTCCAGAATTTGGAGAAACGCATTCAAGTGTGCTTGGATGTGAAAGGAAACCAGTTTCAGCATCGATTATGGGCAGGTCCTGTTTTGCATCGTTCCCGGTATGTGTATATAAATTTTCAAGTCATTATCTCAATAACATAATTTTTTATAGACAATAGTTTGGGACCTCTAGCGACAGAATCACCCTGTACTCTCCTTTTATCTCAAAAAGTCCCGCCAAGTGAATCCCCTGTAGGTTCCCCAACGGGGCCCCTATGGAGAGAGATACCCGAATACAGGGCATTTTTACATCTCTCTTGTTATATCTCTTTATCTCAAAGGCCCTAACCAAAGAGTGTCCCTCCATGTTCCCCAAAAGTGGGGCTCCTATGGAAACAGACAACCATTCCAGAGCCTTAACATATCTTTTGCCGTCCCCAGTAAAGGAGCCCTCCCTACAGGTCCCCCTTATGGAGTCCCTTCGGAGAGAGATGCCCTGCTCCTAGAGCCCTCCTTCATTCATTATTCAAAGTCCCCGGTATATGAAGCTCACCTCCTGATTCCAAATTCCCCTACAGAGAGAGATGCCCATATTCAGTGCCTTTCTTAACATATCTTCGAGGGTCCCCAGTAAAGGAGCCTTTCCCAGAGCCCTCCACACTGAGCCTCTTCAGAGAGGAATTCTCCATTCCTAGAGCCTCCTTCATCCATCTCTCAAAGTCCCCGGTAGATGAGCCCCCTTCCAGGTTCCCCATTGGGACCCCTATGGAAATAAATGCCCGTCTTCTGAGCCTTTTCTGCCTATCCTTCAGGGTCTCCAGCAAGGGAGCCCTCCCTCCAGGTTCCCTTCGCAGAGCGACCATGGAGAGAGATGCTCCACCTCCAGAGCCCCTTTCAACCATCTCTCAAAGTCCCCGGTAGACGAGCACACTCCAGGTTGCCCATCTGAGCCCACGTGAAGAGAGATGCCCGTCTCCAGAGCGTTCCTTTCATAACGTACAGGGTCCCCAGCAAAGGACCCCTGCCTCCAGGTTCCCCTAACAGAGCTCCCATAGAGAGAGATGCTCCATAACCAGAGCCCTCCTTCAGCTAATTCTCAAAGTTTCCAGTAAATGGACCCCCCCCCCCTACCCAGGTTCCCCAGTGGGGCCCCTATATGGAGACACCCATTCCAGAACCTTTTTCCACACATAAGCCCCTGGCATATGAACCCTCTCTCTGGTTTCTTACTGAGGCCCCCATGGAAAGAGTTGCCTATCTCCAGAGCCTCTTTTACACCTCCAGGTTCCACTAACAGAGCTCCCATAAAGAGAGATGTTCCATTTCCGGAGCCCTCCTTCGGCTATCTATCACAGTTCCCTGTAAATGAACGCCCTCCCCAGGTTCCCCAATGGGACTCTACAGAGAGACCCCGTCTACAGAACCTTGTACATCCCATCCCCTGAAAACTCATCTTTCCCAATGAGGGAGCCCCCTCCATATTCCCTATCAGGGTCCCTATGGACAGAGATACTCCACAGTCAGAGTCACTGGTCTGTTTATTCATGTATGTCTGCCAGATTCCCCAGAAAGGAGCCCTCCTACAAAATGGAGAAAAACATAAGGTCATCATCCACAGAGCCTCACGCAGACATAAGGCCTACATACAGTGGAGTGCGGCCTGGTTCCCCAAGAGGATCGTTAATGACACTGCTGTCTCTACCCCAGTGCCATGCAGCCCTTGGCACGATACCTTGCACCTTGGCTTGGGTAGACCAGTGCCCCGTTAGCCAGCGTGTGTCATAGCAACCCCCATTGTGGTATACCCTCCACAATTGTTACTGCCTCCCACATGACCCGGGTAGAGTAGAGTACAAGTCTACAATACCCCAACGTACGGACAAGGGGTTGGATTTATGGGAGGCGAAAACAACATGACCGGTCATCAGCTTTACACTTCTTATGTCCAGTAGGGAATTCTGGTTTGCTGTTACAGACTCATGCTCTTTATCCTGCAGCCTTGTTTGTGATACATTTCTTAGGTACCACATTTGGAAACAAATTCCTATTTTTTGCCACACTGTCTTCTGAACTCTTAACTGATTTTCACCTTGTGCAGTTTGGTTATTAACCAGCCTGTGTATGGTAACTAAACCCCAGGCAGTCTGATCATAAACACAACAAATGACTGTAATTAATTATACTCGCACAAATCTGTGCTGTGCATCGCATAGCCCTGTCCTTTACTTGTATGATGCTATACAGTTACAATGGAGGGGGGTGAAATTTAGTTACCAAAAATGGTTAGTCATCACTGAATGAGTGACCATGTTGTAAAAGTGATTCTTCATTAGTTGCAAACATTTGTATATGAATGAAAGTTTAACTGAAACAACACGTGGAGAGGACTTTCGTCTTTAAGTTAAAGTTCTGCCTTTTATAAAGTACATATTACTAGTGCTTGTGGTATATCAGTGTTTGACAACCCCAGGTAATTGTGCCTGTAGATTAGAGCAGTGATAGTTTGACTAAAGTTTCACGTATACTTCAATTTACATTCAGGTTGAGGCAAGTACATCTTCCTTATATCAGCATTCTGCAGCTGGGTCTACTTCAGAATTTCCAGTTGATTATAGACCATTAAACCTTGGCCATGAAGACCTATGGACCAGTCCCTCAAAGTCTCAGGTGCCACAACGAAGTTACATGAGCGAGTTTGTTTACACAATTATGATACCAATGTTTGTGATGATTATATTGGTATTGATTCTTTCACTCATCTTATGCTTCCATCATGAAGGAATGTGAGTATAATGCTTTAATTATGAATGTATGTGGAAATATTATCGAACATTTTAATTCCCATGCAAAATGGTTTTCATATTAGATTGCTAGGAAAAGGTATGTAGTCAAACACAACTTAATCACTGAGGTGTATTTAATGACTATGGGATTTGTCAAGATATGCGTATGTAGAGATCTCTGCACCACGTGCGCGCGCATGCATATAGCTAGCCCTTAAGTTCCCTAGACAACCTGATGATGGCCAATACAGGCTGAAACATGTAGTTGTTTCCATCGCATAGTCATTAAATACACCTCAGTGATTAAGTTGTGTTTGACTACATACCTTTTCCTAGTTTCACACACACAACGGGGATGACACACTTCCTAGATATTAGATTGGCTTGGCACATCCTGAGGTGGTGACCTTCAAATATAGAAGGATATTGCAGGTGTATTGAATAAGCCAGCAGTTGTGGGCAGCCAGTCTTTCAGCTTGAGTTTTTGGTTTGGGACTGACAAACTCCACTGTAAGTCAACAAACATGTTATATGTTATGGAACGTTAGAGAAGACCTCAGGCATTTACAGATTCTTGTGCACACCCTAAGCAAAATGAAAAGACCAGGGCAAATCAGTAGCAGAGAAATCAAAATGGATCTTAAAAGAAATAGGTGGAGTGTTTGAAAAGGAATTAGCTGGCTGAGGATAATGCCAGTGGCAACCTCTCAAGAACACAGTAATGGATGAAAGATCTTCACACATCATATGGAATTTTCTGACCGACCATGTGACCAGCAAGTCTTGGCTCTGAGGAGCTGGTTGGTATAAATTCGTTATACCTTAAATTTTGTTCTTGATCAGCTTATTCCTTTGAGCCAAAACGGTACTGTCATTGCATCTATCATGCCCATTATTTTGTTTGGTAATCTCTGCCATACGAGAAATTTAAATACCAATTCAGCTGCTCATGGGTATTCTTTCCATTTTACTTGCCAGTTTCTATGCCTGCTGATATTATTTATTGTATTTCATACATTTTTAAACCTAAAAACTTCAAACACAAAGTGTATTCTTAAGGATTGTTCCATCTACCCATTCCCAAAGTTTCATAATAGTTCACTTAATTTTATGCAGCATAGTTGTCGGATCCTTTTTAGATTTGTTCATGTTTACTTTAAGTTGTAGTTTTTGGAACCATTCATTTAAAATGTCTGCTTCTATAAATTTGGTACACTGCATAACTAAACTTGAAACCAACTATATGCGTGTACCATGTTATTTAGGGTCAGCGAGTTGTTTGTGTTGCCAGGAAATGTGGCTTGTCTGGGTGGTCTTGAATAAGTTCATCTTGCTTCTTCAGATCAATGGAAGGGGAAAAAGAATACAAGATGGGCATTTATTGACTTGGTCAATGCAGTAGGGATGAAAGGCAAATTTACTTCATTGTGCTGTTAAGGACTTGTATGTGAGTGTGTGTACTGTATTTTTATGTTTAGGTGTTTCTTCTGCTCAACAGTATGGTTTCTTCTGTGAGCATGATAAAATACATGTACCAGGCATTGTTTAGAGACACTGCCCAAGATATGTCCACTGCTGGTTGTTCTTATTGTGTCCAAGTGCATTAGAATGACTATGTACTGAACAATACATGATGTAACTGTTACTATAAACTGACACACATTTGTCTGAAACACTGTGAAATGCCATATTTACCAAAATGAAAGATGACTCTAAATCTAAGATGACCCCTAAAAATAAAATTTCTGCTTAAGAAAAAATATTTTACTGTTAAATTGATACACTTAATATACAAATTTAGAATTGAGCTACATAAATATTTTATTACTCATTCATTTTATTCACATACTGAAATTCTTTGAAAATAATACAAGTAATGTACATAATTGATGTTTTAGTCTCTTAACTTGTTCTTATATAGACTAGTTTTACCATTGTGTCTAGTGGGATTTTTTATATCGTAAATGTATGTAACTTGTAACAATTTTCATACTGTCTTTTTATATTTTATATTTGTACATATTATAATTTGTATTATTTGTGCTGTGTGTTAGTGCTCTTATTGTGTAGTCTATTGTGTCTTTGACTTGTTTCATATTCACTTGTCTTATGAAATTTTTGTGGGTTTAAGAAATGAATATGTATGTTTGTACGTGTATGTATGTATTTTATGTTTGTATATATTGTATGTATGTATGTGTGTGTGTGTGTAGGTAGGTACGTACGTACGTACATACGTATGTACATTCAAAGCATGTCAGTGTCACTAGTTTCATCTGTACAGTCAGTGTCGTCATCTTCCTCATACTCTTAACATTCCCTTCCCCCTCACTGCCATTCCACAACATATTGCCATCAGTTCCATCTGCTGCAATGGATATACAGCGCATCTTAAAACCCTTCACAGTCACTTCTGGTGAGATGCTGTGCCATGCTGTTATGATCCTCATTGACTAAATACTACATTTAATTTTTTTGTGTATTCACTTTATTAATATATATTCCAGTCAACACAACTATATAATAAAAGCATAAGTTAAAGCAACATGTTTCGACTTAAAAATTCATCGTCAGGCTAAGTTAAGAACCATGAAGTTCTTTACAATGTGGCTGCACACATTTGGGATCCCAGATGGCTCACAATTTGTGCTGTGATTCGTACCATGTACATAACATGACATATCTATTAAACTATTGTAATTATATTAGGGTCAAGTGTGTGACGTGCTATTGCCTGGGGCCGTTGTTCACTGATTGGGCTTCTGGTTGTTATGTCCATTTTGGTTGTATTGGTTCTCCTGAGCCGAGCTCAGCTAGAGCTAGAAATAACTCAGTTGTGGGAAGCCATTCACCCCCACAGGAAGGGAAAGATACACAGGGACAGAAACCCACTCACTACTGCACGAAGAAGCCGGCAACCATCTTACCAAAAACTGTAATACAACTTTATACGCTTACGCACGCCACAATTCTCAGACTGTTACAACAGAACATAAAAGATCCGATTTCATAATTGCAGAATTAAACAAGACGCAACCGATCCAAAACAGAAAGCAGTAACAGACTAGAAAGAACAAGTGAACAGGCACGAATCCCCCACCCCAACCCCATCCACCGGAAAACTAAAAAGCAGGAGAACCAATACAGTCACAATGGACATAACAACCAGAAGCCCAATCAGTGAACAACGGCCCCAGGAAATGCACATATCACATACTTGACCCTAATATAATTACAATAGTATAATAGGTATAAGTCATGTTATGTACATGGTACGAATCACAGCACAAATTGTGAGCCATCTGGGATCCCAAATGCGCGCAGCCATGTAAAGAACTTCATGGTTCTTAGCTTAGCTTGACGATGACTTTTTAAGTCGAAACATGTCGCTTTTATTATATAGTTGTGTTGACTGGAATATATATTAATAAAGTGAATATATAGAATCAATACACAATGGGATGACTTCATTCAAAATTTAATTTTTTGGTTTATTAACTTACTTTAACCTTTGAAGATTCACAGTTTTCTCCACATAAGGTGTTAGTGGTGTTAAGAATTTTAAATATGTGTGTTCAAGATTTCTGTGTTGTGTCTGTGGTATGATCTGTCCTGAGTTCATGGCTCTTTTTATACTTTTTAAGTTGTGGATTGGTCCTTGTTTTTATTTTGGTGTCTTTTAGTTCATTTTTAATAACCATTTTCTTGTCACTTCCCTTGAACTAGAATGCCATGCTTTTTTAAGAAATTAGACGAAGTCGACCTTTCCCTCCCCCTCCAAAAAAAAAAATTGTGTCATTTAACTTCCCTCATGCTCTCTCCACTCTTTTGGATATCTTGACTCTTGAAGCTTGGACTGATAGGTTGTCCCAAAACATCAGTGTGGACTTACCACTGTACAATGCATAATATCTCACTTGAGCACAGACCTCACATGATTTTGTGATGCAGGCCTTGGTTTGGCTCTGCATGATCCAGTTCGGAGTGATCTGGTTTGGTGCAGTCCATTCTGGCGCTTTGTACACGAATTTAATAGACTCACATATTTAAGTGCCAAATTTAAGGTAAAAACCTTTTTGGGTATTCGAGTAAATAAGGTGTTATGCAACACGAAGCAGATTCTTTGGTATTAGATTTCTGTATTTCTGTGACAACAAAAATTAACATGACAGGATATATGGAAAATACAACCTATTATGGAAAAGAGAAGCTCATTGATTCCTATACTAAATACTACAGCGAAATTTGGTGGGCTTAGTAGTAGGTAATGTAATTGGCACTCTGGATTTTAATGGTAAAGTAATGCAACAAGTGATATTGTTTGTAAGCTGAAGCTGGAGTTGGAGGAGACCTTAGTATAATTCATTTCAGCCAAAGAAGTTATTCAAGTGCTTCAACAAGAAGGAAACTTGAAGAAGTGAACTGGAGATGAAGGTACAGGGGAGTGTAAATCACATCATGATGAGAGGCCTGTACAAGTTGAAACAAAATGAAACAACTGGATTCAGGTAATTACAGGCCATCATGAAAGGTCTAGAAAAACAAAAACAAAAAAAATTAAACTTGCACAGCTGATACAGATTGGTGTAAATCACTGCGAATTGCCAAATGACCTAAAAGAGCAGTTGGATGTAGCACAGAGTCATGCCATAAGAATAAAGGTGAGATAGAAGGCAGAAGAGTGTCCTGGTAAGAAGAGAGCACAAAGTTCTCATGATTAGGCCCTCATTTGAGAGGGTGTGCAGCAGAAGTAACACTTAACATTAGAAAACCCTTTGGAGTCACAGGTTTTGTGAAACCTGCTACCAGGTTGTAGATGATGTAGTATGGAAAAGGTCGAAACTGACAAATTGATGAGGGAAGATGTAGTGGTTGTGTGGGGAGGTGCAAATGACATAGGAAAAAATGCATCACCTGATGATCTTAAACACATTCCAAAGTTTATGCAAAACAGGAGGCATACTAATGTTTTGTTAATGAGTGTCCCCATAGGTGTGATTTGGTATCCACATCCTGCGTCAACAGTGAGAGGAAGTCTTCAACAGGAAATTACATAAGAAAATAAAGATGTTAGATCACACAGAAATAATAGACATTAATTTAAATTTGGAGCATGGGATTGAATATGAATGCAATTGGAAAAGAAAGGATTGCCAAAAGGATAGCGAAGAACAATAAAAACCCTCACAAGTCAAATGGCACCTCTATCTTCTGATATGGAAGGACGACCTCACAGAACTTAGTCAGTAACTTAAAAATACCAATGTCAGGAAAGCTTAGAAAGCAACCAATGTGAAAAGAAGTGATGATTTATATGAACAGTAGGTTTGACAACAAGAATGTATTAGTAACGAAGTTAGTGGTGGAAAGAAAATATTTGTACTCCTTAAAAATGTCTACAATTTAAATGTGTGATTTAAGGTACGTTGATATGCTGTGTTTTATAGAACACTGGCAAAATGGCCAATACTAATATTCCTGACTTTAAATTAGTAAATGCATTTTGTAGGAACAGTAGAAAGCACAGGGGAGTGGACATTTACATAAAGAAAAGCCTAGGAACTGAAGAAGGAAATTACGTTTCGTGGCATTAGTGACGGAAAAAATATATATATGTGTGTGTGTATATATATATAAAATAAAATTTCCAGAGCATGAAATTATTATTGTTTGTCTATACAGAACACTCAATGGAAAGTTTGACATTTTTTAGTAAGTTAGATTCAGTGATGCAATAATTAATTATGAAAGATGAAGTTATGATTTTAAATGGTGATTGGGTTACAAATTTCCCCCAAGAGACTGTTAAACTGAATGAACTAAAAAATTTGTATCTGACATTTAATCTCACAAACAGTCAAATCTCCAACCAGAAGTATGAAAGCTCATTGCTGTATGTAATTATAATGAATAAGCAAAATTATATATAGCCATCAACAGAATACGCAGGTATGTGAAATCATCATGCACAAATACTACCTATACTGTTGAAAAACTACACTAGTATGTCTCAAAGGTTAATGCTAAGACAGTTTAGAGAAGTAAATATGGAAGAATTTCAGTATTTACTGAATAAGGTTACATGGTGGGAAGTATTTTTAGAACCAGAAGAAATGCTGGATTTAATACACTCGTGGATACATTCCATAAGTTTTTCAACATTTCTGTTGCCTTAAAGATAGTTTGTCTGAGGGAATCATTAAGAAATTTTTGGATTTATACAAATAAATAAACATTTCTAGCAAAAGACGCAGTTTTTAAACATTTTGAAGAAAAAAAATAATCTTACATGGGGAAGTGTTAACTTATATCTGTAGATACCAAATGATATACTCATACAGACAGAGGAAGCAAAGGAAAAGGAAAATGATCAGGTATATATATCTGTGTTATCGGAGGCCACAGCTAGAAATAATTATGTGCCATGTGACTGTGTTCCGATTTCCAATAACTCAAATTGAAATTGAAAAATGGTGAAAAACCCTAAGGGTAAATTTCCTGCAGGTATTGCTGAAATACCAGGCTATGTAGTTAAGTGGTCCATGCAGTTCATAAAAATGGCCTTTAGCTGATATACATAATGCTTCTAAAATTGGGCATTTTTCCAGAGAAGTTAAAAATTACCAAGATAAAAACCACTGCACATGCAAGAGGGTGGAAATTACATGCATAATTACGGACCAGTATCCCTTTTATCTCATTTCTCAAACTTTTTAGAAAAATTAATCTGCAATATGTTAATCAATTTTATAGTAAGAAATGGCATAGTGACAGAACTTCAAAATGGATTTAGAGGGGGGGGAAAAAGATCAACTGAGACAGCAATACAGTCCTACCTTGAAAGTAAACAGGAGGCCATTGAAAAAAGTTAAAGCCAGTTGGAAAATTATTTTATCTAACCAAACAATATGGTGTTTTAAATCAAAAAATCATACTTGCTAGTTTGAATTGTTGTGAAGTTAGCAGCACGGAAATCTTGTGTTTCAAATCATATATGTCACATTGGAGTCAGTGTGTTGAAATAAACCACAAGATAAATACAAACTTAGATCAGGAGAAATCCAACATGGTGTCCCTCAAGGTTCAATTCTTGGAGCAGCACATGAATGAATTTTCAATAAATATTATGGGTTCACAATAGTTTTGTTTGCAGATTCCACTAACATTTTTGTAATAGCAGAAAATGAAAATACATTGAAACGTAAAATCAAGGTTGCAGCAGTTGTATCGCTGAAACACTCTTAAGATGAGTACTGAGAAGACAGTAGCAATGTCATTCCATACCGCCCCCCCCCCCCCAAAAAAAAAAAAACCCAATAAAAACAAAAAAAAAAAAGAAAAAAAAAAATAAAAAAAAAATTAAAAAATAAAAAAAAAAAAAAAAAAAAAAAAAAAAAAAAAAAAAAAAAAAAAAAAAAAAAAAAAAAAAAAAAAAAAAAAAAAAAAAAAAAAAAAAAAAAAA
>Ga0123352_10004391_pt1 | contig 20767 bp, 12 predicted proteins | sample TergutLab28metaG_FD_89700 | JGI IMG/M metagenome (GOLD analysis project Ga0123352, IMG submission 89700) | Labiotermes labralis P1 segment gut microbial communities from Petit-Saut dam, French Guiana - Lab288 P1 | ecosystem: Host-associated > Arthropoda: Insects > Digestive system > Gut ...
AGTTCAAATTACCTTTCTGTTTCCTATCTAAAATATGACGAATAAAATGGATGAAATTACTTCATAATCTTGGGGGTTGATTTAAGGGGATATGAAACTTGGGGGTTTACCCTTGGGGGGGGGGGGACGTGGCTTAAGGATGTCTGAGAACAAAATGGAGAACAGAATGTAGGAGCATGAGAAAGTAACAAGAACAGAGAGAAAATTGCACGGCGAAAAGCTTCGTAGTTCGTATCCTTCAGCAAACATAGGGCAAATTAGTCTTCAAGTAGAAAAAAAGGATAAGACAGACGGGACGTGTAACACGCATGGGAGAACCAAAAAATGCATACAAAATTTTAAGGAAAGTCTGGGCATATTGACGTAGATGTGAGGACCGTAAATAATTGCCAGAGCCAGTGGCAGGTTATTGTGAAGAACAAACTGAGCATTCGGACTCCATGAACGGTGGCGAATTCACTGAACAACTGTGCGAGGCTGCCTCAGTTACTGCAACAAATCGCATATTTAGCACCTCTCTGCGAACTAGCAGTAAAGATGAAATGCAGAGACCAGAATGCTGCTACTGTACTTTTGATGAATCTGTGATAAAACAAATTCACTTGTTGTATGTTATTCATCCATATATTTTATAGATGTTATCTTATTACTAAATATTCGTATTTTAGTTAGTGGTGGATTCCTTCCAAGATACTTAACAATTACTATCATGGAATTAATAGTTTCTTGATTGCCCAGTAGTTAACTACTGTGTTGAACACAAAACGAAATCTGTGTACTACGATGATCTGGTAAATTTTGGGCTCCCTGGCCCACGAACTTACTATTTGCATTTACTACACCCACATTTACATGAGAAAATAGCGACTCGGTTTTAGGGATGCGGCACGTTACCCCAATCGAGTCGAGCCGAGCCGACGCCAGCCCAGATGGAGTCGAACGTGACTATCCAAAACGCTGCAAGGCGCGGACTTATTTATTTGACAACGAATTCCTATATAGCTCAGTCACACTGCTTCAGTGCAGTCCGACCCAGTGTGAAGCTGCCAGTTTACCCTTGCAGCAAAACCTTGATCCGTCAGACTCGATTCTACTCGACTGGGCTCGATTCGGCTAGCTGCGCCGAATGTGTTTTAATAATGTGGCGTGTCTTGTAAAGCCAGAGGGGATGACATTAAGGCACTTTTTTTTTAAATACATAATTTTTCACATAGAGTTTCCCTGCCTGTAGTCACGTCGATAGAACCTATTCCGGCTCCGTACTAGTAATAATGGCTCATCTCTGCATAAAGAATTAGCGAAATAACAGCAACAAGCTATTAAAAAACGGATTTCGGTTAGAATGAACATTACTCAAGCACCATTTCATATTACGCGGGGTCAAATTCTTTATTTAACACAGTTCCCCTTGCCTTTACCGCGGTAGCACAGTGGTTAAGGTGCTGTGCTACAAACCAGAAGGTCGCTGGTTCGATTCCAGATGGTGTCATTGGAATTTTTCATTGACATAATCCTTCAGATCGCACTATGGCCCTGGGGTCGACTCAGCCTCTGACAGAAATGAGTACCAGGCGTATTTCCTGGGGCTAAAAAGCGGCCGGTGCGTAAGGCTGACTTCCTGGAACCCTCTGGGCACCTCGGGCCTGTAATGGGACTGCTTTACCTTTACCTTCACCCCTTGCCTTTATAGCTACTAGTCAACCTGTCATATGTATTTGCCTGCGATCCCAAGTAGCTTACCGTATTGGCTTACATATTAGTCCTTACAGGAGGCGTCTGGGCAAGTAGGCCGGAAGGAACAAAAAGCTGGAAGAACATGCAAAGAGCCATAACTTGTAGCATTTCACTTTGCTAAATATGAGAGTAACCAAATAAATAGAGTGTAAATGGCTTGGACATACAGCACGTACGGGAAAGAGACGAGAAATGCAAACAAAATTTAGGTAGGAAAACATGTGAAAGATAAACTCGTATTGTGACATGATGTTATGCTGAGACCACTCTGCAATGAATATGGACGGTTCTGGAAACGCATATTCTCAAGCCGTTTCGAACGCTCAAGTCGATCGATTCGAAATAACAGTTCTCAATGCTCAGCTCGTGGGTGCTCCCCTCCCTCCCCCCACAGCAGCCGCAAACATTGCACGGGATGATGCAACGTTCATCGCTCGTGACGTATGGACACACATGTGACTGTCCCACGCCCGCAGGTGCCGAGGGTAACAATACGTGGAACTATATCTGCATTTCCCAGACGCCTTCATGTTTCGGAACTTTGGCACGGGGACATATTCAGATTTGGGGACCGCGGTAGCACAGTGGTTAAGATGCTCTGCCACAAATCGGAAAGTCGCTGGTTCGATCCCAGCTGGTGTCATTGGAATTTTTCATTAACATAAAATTCTTCCGATCGCAATATGGCCCTGGGGTCGACTCAGCCTCTAACAGAAATGAGTACCAAGAGCATTTCCTGGGGGTAAAGGCGGCCGGTGCGTAAGGCTGACAACCTTACCACTATCCTGTGCCGTTTTCATTAAATCTGGGAACCTTAACTTCCTGGAACCCTCTGGGCCACTCCAGGCCTGTAACGGGACTGCTTTACCTTTTTTTACATATTCAGATTGATCTTACAAAACAGGAAATCGTTCATAAAATATTCTCCCCGTATTACTACTAGATTATGCTGTCCGGTAGGCGCATATTGAACTGCGGTATATTACATGGCACAGGCCTACAACACATAATGGTATTTCATACAACGTTTTAACGGCTGTTATATTAAACTTTCATTCCTCAGCACGAACAGGCCTCCTTGTTTTATAAGTAGGACAAAAAAATGAGTGAAAATTACGAAGTGTCACAAAATGAATGCATGATTCTGCCTTACTGTGTTCCAAGTGTAGAACCTATACATCCTGCTTGTGTTACACCCACTACACAAATCATCTTCTGTCAGTGCAATGTTAGTAAAACTGGTTGTATTAAGTAATACCAGTAACAATACATGGGACTGTATCACTGCTCCACACGTCTGCATGGCGCTGTGATGTCACCTGCAGTGACGTTTGTAATAGCTGTTTGTTTCATTGCTCTAAATACTAAATTTCATCTAACCAGCAGGTAAGCCACATAATTTTTCTCGTCTATTTTATAAACATTTAATGCCATAATTTTCTGTGTATACTTATGGATATATTATCTAAAGGCGTAGGCCTAACTACTGCAATACAATTTGTAATAATACTGTCCATGATCACTGATTCTTGAGCCTTAATTATACTAAAATCTTGCCTTACTCAAGTTTAAGCTGTGTAATAAATATTTACAACTGTGAAGTCAAAGATAAATATGACGTGTTATGAATTATGAAGTATGTGTTTGATTGTGCCCCTTGGGCCATAAGCAGTACCTAAAACAGACCACCAGAATCCTTTAAGGACGAAACTTTATCTGTCTAATATAACGACCCAGGTCGTACCACGCTGTAAACACTCTCTGCCTCGGTTATAAAAACCAGTCATTGCTGTACAGAGAAATAATCCCTGTTTGTTCTGTGATCCACGCAAAACACATAAATGCATCGTGGGCAGAACGCAGAATTTTTTATTGTTACAGCTGGTGGTACATAAAGTAAGTCTTATTTTCAAATATGAAAACATGTTACTACATGTCACATGATGAAACCAAACTTCTCTCTGCCGCGTGTGCTCTCCAGACACACCAGACTGCATCAAGAGGAACAAAGAACTTCAAATTGAGAGATCTGGAGTTCTCAGATGTATTTCTGACCTGCAAGACTCCTGGTATGTTCCCGAAGTTTCGAAACATAGTAGTAGCCACACTTGCAGGGGAGCGCACCACAGTCCTTTGAACCGTCTGATACTACTTACCTAGCGACAGCAGAAGGTACGCGCCTTCAATCGGTACGTTACCATAAAAATACGAGTTTTGAAAAGTTCTTCTGAGAATATGTGCGGAAGGGGTCAAGGCTCTGAAGGTGTGCACGAAGGACGAGTCATCTCTTTTATCAGTGAAATGCCCTGTGAACAAACGATTATGAACCCCAACCGCTAACAAAAATCCTACCATCATCTAGCTGTTAACCTGTGACCCCGTCAAGGCTGGGGAATATTCGCCTTTCGAACACGGCATTCCCTATAACAATTCGTTGCTGTGGTACGACCCACGGTCCTTACAGGATATAGCATGGTTATGCAGACATCGCTCGGCCAGCCGTTGCAGGATATTGCAACAGGGCTTTAATCTTCTTGTAAACCTAAGCCGATAGAACGCTCTTACGTCAGTAGACGGCCATACTTTACTTAACGTGCACCGTGTGCTTCAGACACAGCGATGTGACTAATACAAATTGAATCTCTCGAAATGCCTCAACTAGTTAACTCGCAAACCTGCTTACGCTCTTCTCAGGACTCTAATTTTTCACTCGGCACCAGGGGCAAGAGGTGTTTCTCTTCTTCAGAACGTCCAGCCCGACTCTGCTGTCAACTCAACCTCCTATTCAAAGGTTACCGGCGTTCTTTACCCGTAAATAAAGAAGCCGGAGCGTGAAGCTGTTCACACAACTCAATGCCATATTAAGAACGAGTGAAGCTGTACCTCTGCTCCCCACTTTGCCTGTGAATAGGGCCTTCACTGACGACACGTACAAAATTCTCTCTTTTCAGGCGAATTCGCATAGTCGCAAAAGCGCATATTAGCTTCGTCATGTCCGTCCGTCTGTACGCTTGTATCAGTGCGGCTACTCCTGGAGCGATTTCCCTGAAATTTGGTATGGGGAACTTTTATGAAAATCTGTCCAAATATCCAAATTTTGTTAAAGTCGGACAAACATATCGGGCACTTTACATGGAGACCCGAGTATGTCTTATTGTTGCGAGCGACAATGCATCGCCATACAGGCCCTTTCTTGGAATGAAATGGTATAGGGCTATCAGGATAGCCGCGGAGGTATAAACATTACGCGAACGTGCCACAATGTTACGTTATACGTACGTTGACTACGAACACTGTGTCTACTACCGCCTTATAAAAGCGAAGCAACTACGCTTGTTTGAGTGCACTGTCACAAAGGCAACGCCAGTGGATGTAAAAATCCCCAATACTTGGATCTTTACTAAGTTGCACAGTACATGGAACTTCTCACATCACTCACCCTTCGTAATTCACGTGGAAGTTCCTTTATCTCTTACATTTCGCTGGTAAGTGCATGTAAGTGCCTTACGTCACATACCCTTCACGGCTAACGTGAACTTCGTTAAATCAAATACCCTTCGCAGTCTGCATGTTAGTTCTCTGACTTACTACACTGAAAAGTTAAGTGCAGGGAAGCTACTTAATCAATAAATGTTCAGAGTTCATATGGAACATCTTTACGTCTCTTAAATACGGAAATTTTTTTTTTCGCCTATCCTTTACAAGAGAGATACAGGGCAACAATTCCTTCAAAAGTACGCCGTGCAACAAGCCGTTCCGCTCAACTGGCAAGCGAGAAGCCGGTATTGCAGGTGGTTTCAAGAATCGACAGCCATTTGATTTCTTGATCCGTCACTAAGGTTTTGCTCGCACGAGGCATGGCTTACATTAAACGGGAAGGCAAAGAGCCACACTAACGGACACTGGTGTTCCTCCCAAGCAGGTCATGATTTTCCTTTGCGTAACCTTAGACTTCGGTCTACAACTCTGATCCATGTTCGCGGCACAGTGAGGACGCGCAGTACCGTAGGGCCTGTATTTTTCGAAGAACCAACAAATCCCTACCGCTACGTTCTGCTAACCTTGACATCATTCATTAGACAGCTACGGCTGGCTGATCACCAGACTTCAATCCGTGGGATTATTATTTGTGGCGGAGGGAGGATAATATTAAGATGGATCTTCAGGAAGTTGGATGTGGGGGTATGGACTGGATCGAGCTGGCTCAGGATAGGGACAGGTGGCGGGCACTTGTGACTGCGGTAATGAATCTTCGGGCTCCATAAAATGCAGGGAATTTCTTGACTAGCTGAAAGCCTGTTAGCTTCTCAAGAAGGACTCTGCTGCATGGAGTACGTAAGTAAGTAAATAAGGCGGACACAAAGACGGACTTTATACTGGGGGAGGGGGGGTGAACCACACATTCCTTGCCAGAACTTTCAATGTAAGAGCTTTGTCGTGTATCCAGAAATATTTCCGGACGGTGCGAGGCCTGCTTAGAAGCTATAAGAGACCACTTCGGGGCTCTTCTAGAGTATCAGGTAAGTTTAACTGCAGGGGAAATAAAGACTATTAACTCCATGTGGAAGCAGGCTGCGTATGGGATTATAGCCCACGCGACAGCCACCGTGCTGAGGCCGGAGATTAAAGGTACGCGTGATATGTGTACCACAAGCTTCGAACATTATAAAACTGCGTTTGACCCAAACAGCGCATTTATTGTGCGCTTCGTGATTCTCACAACAAACAACTGTTTCCACAAAAGGCAATAATGAATACTGAAGGCGCAGCCTGTATACTATGAGCTAGGAAATGGACTTTTGCGTGGAACAATTTCATGCTTCAGATGTTTCAAAATGCGGACTTACGGACAGACGGATCCTTGCTGACACTAGGAGCAGCGGTTAAACATTGCAGCACTGATCGTACATGTTGACGGGTCTTCATTCACTTGAAAGTGGTTAATATAATTTGCACTAAATATTTGTTATTTGCAGTTGCAATGGCAGAATATATTTTCTGTGCATTTAGTGTCAATGGCTCTCTCACACCCTTCAAATTACATAACATCATCACCATTCTTACCGGTCAATAGCACACACCCAATCACTCTCATTGGTTCGCGTCACATACTCCAAGATCACCAATTCTAACGCCAGTTGGTAAGGCATCTAATTTTTCCACTCATATACAGTTTAAAGATGAAGCTACTTAATTTGTGTTTGCTAAAAATACACGAATCTTGCGTCTCTGTGGCAATTAAATTATTTACCAAACGACGTTCGTTCATGTAGAGTAAACATTATTTCATGCCGCTATGTAATATCCGGAATTTAAACACAATCCAGGCATATGCACTGCAGTAAGTCGCGTAATCCTCTTTATAAAACTGTCATGTTTCTCGTCTTCATACAGTTCGGACTTTCCTACTTTAAAGGGCGTCCACTGTATGCACGCTGTATTCAGCATCTGTTAAATCCAAATCTGCTCTTCAATACCTCTCTCCCATTGTTATACAAAGTTTTTAACGCTAATGAACAGTAATTATTGCATGCATGTATGTATGTATGTATGTGTGTGTGTATGTATGTATGTATGTATGTATTGTGTGTATGTATGTATGTATGTGTGTGTGTGCATGTATGTATGTATGTATGTATGTATGTATTTATGTATGTAAGTACGTATGTATGTATGTATGTATGTATGTATGTATGTAAGTAACACATGGCTTTACATGAAATCACTGAACTTCCCATACAGCGTATTCCTGCATATAGTAAGACTCTCAGAATAAACAATGATTATTCACCGAAACAACAAAATCGACTGGTCTTTACAGTGGGGACACAGTGGGGTTGCTGACAGCTACGAAATAACTGTTTGTGTATCATTTCAATACATTTCAAGTTTCGTACAGTTATATCACTCGATTCTATGTTCATTCACTAAGTTTATGCCCAGCTAAATGTTTGTACTCAAACTAACTGGCTAATTGAATTGTAAGCTGTAAAAAGCAACCACCTGGACTCGATAAACAGAACCAGATCCCAAAAATAAACACGGACTGCCTCAGATAAAGACTGATGTCCGACAACGGTGCACAACACAAATAACAGACAGGGCTATCACAACGAGGCTTCCTACAATTTCGGTCATAAATATGGGCTCTGAAAGTTATAAACCTAATGACTTTTCAGGTGCTGTTCCTGAGGTAGCAGGTGGCCGGGATAGCGTAGTTGGTACAGGGACTCTCTACAGGCTGGACTGCCCGGATTTAACCCCGGTGGGAGATTTTCCGTACCCATCCAGACTTTCCCCGAGGCCCAACCAGCCTCATCCTATACAGTGGACAGGAGGTCTCTTTCTCGGAGGTAAAGCGGCCGGGGCGTGGCGAAGACCACCCACCTCCATCTAGCGCCGAGGCTAAAGAATGAGTATAGATATACCTCTATCCCCCTCTGGGCCTTCATGGCATGTTATAGGGTGAACTTAACCTTTTCTTCAGATCTCATGTTGTCCTCTTGTAATTCCGGGTTAATTATGAACAGATGGATCTTTAGAAATTGCGCGCGGCTTTTCGGAAAGGGGATCAGTCCATTGCAAGCCTCTACCTACACAACATAGACGAACACAACACAAAAAAAAAATGGCAAGAATGGAATGTGGCCAATAACCAGAGTACCGAAAAAGCCACTTAAGCAATAAAACATTCTGTCTTGTGCTTGGAACAACACCGGTTCCTACCTGTGCTGAGACACAAACTACCGGACAGTACCTAAAAATAGCCCGCGGTCTCTTTCGTTCCGAACTGTTTTCGAATTCACAATCCACCAATCGTTCAGTCATTCGACACCATTCAGTCTGAGACGCGAACGTACTGGCATCGACGTTGTACAAACGGCAGACAAGACAGGCACTGCACGTATGACGTAACAATGGGTGCGTCTGCGCAAACATTGTTGCCGCGAAGAAGAAATAGTAATCAAAATTATGAGTGGGTGTCTGTACTCTTGCCGTACTTATCCTTCAGGCAAATAGAATTTTTCTCTGCTTCGCATTACAATGTCACCTGCGGCCTGCCCGGCAAGACAAGGTTTTTCCACGTTATCTCACAAACGGCACGACTTTCGAAAAAATAACTTACTGAATCTAAAATGTGTGCTTTGATTTTCTCTACGACTTTTGTCTGAACGATTTCTCATTGTAAGGAGAACTGAGCGAGATACGATTAAAAACGTATATTGGTCTTCATGCAAAGTAGTCGTTATTGTTGTCATATTTTAATGAAACTTGAATTTTCTGGACATATTTTCGAAAAAAAAAAATCTCAAATAAAATATCATGAAAATACGACCAGTTGAAGCCGAGTTGTTCCATACGGACAAATGGAAGGACAGACAGACATGACGAAGCTAAGAGTCGCTTCTCGGAATTTTTCAAACGCGCGTAAAAATATACACCACATTTTTATCAGCAGGGCAATCCAAATCTGTGAGCTGCTTAGACCGGACGTGATAGTAAGCTGTTTCATGGATTCTCTTGAAATTCCAAAAGACCTTATTTCATCTAGCCTGACTGAGGCACATTAATTTAACTATATATCACAAACATTTAGTCTTTCGAAATTTCTAGACCATAACGAAAACTCGTCTTCCATTCTGCCACACGTTGACAGCCAATGATGCTACCACTACGTTCTTGATTTTCCAGCTCCCTTTGTACAGTACAATTGTGGCTACAGCTCCTTAACGCTTAATAAGGTCATTACGAATTTACCGAGGCCATTTAGTTTCGAGAATTCGTGTGTGACTATTCAGGTTATTGGATATTGATTCACTTTGCAGTAGAATCATGTAGCACCAAACGAAAGAAACATTTACAATTTTCTGTTGTTTATTTTGCGATGCTGCCAGTACTACAGACACTATAACGTCCTCGGTGGGATGACGGCTGAGTGCTGAACTGGAAAGGATTCGTTAAGGAAGCGGCGTAATTGAGATGCTATGTCGGCATGTGTCTGGGGTGAGAAACAACTGCTGTCCTGTCCGAGGTTGAACCGGCTACCTTCCAAATGCAAGTCTACATGGCTACAGCAAACTGCTGGCGAGAAACAAAAACACAAACAACTACCACCACCACATCACATTATTATTATTATTAACATTTTAAAGCCTTATGGTCATTATATATATATATACACTGCGAGCTATAATTAACAATAAATACTCTGGGTTTTTTCCGCATAGTATATTCTATAGGGAAGAAGGGTTGTCCATAATTCAAGAGGCCTAGGCTCTCGGAGGGCCGTGGAGCCAAAGAGTATGTAAATAAGTGAGTATAATCACAGGTTCCGTATGATTCTCTAAATAAACAACCATTACTTCCCTAAACACAACTAGATGGTTGGTTTTCCTAATGGAAGCACAGTGTTCTCTATGAGGTACGAACTGAATATTTATATAAAATGTAGCTTAATTTTAACCTTCAAAGGGTTAAAATACAAGTAAAGTACAAGGTAGCTGGTAATCTATTGGGTTTGTTACGTAACACAACGCTACACGTGCATGCTGCGGTCTAGCAGACCATCGTTACACTGAGGGTAAAAAATTATTATAATTAAATATGATGTAAATACTACATACACTTCGGGTGAGATCTCACATTTCATCTCTTACGATTTTTTGGAACTGTATAAATAATGCTTTTGTTGGTAGCTTCACTTGTTGGGGTTGTTGTCGTTGTGATTACTATACTAAATCTTTTAAAAATATTTTTTAAAGCCTTACAATTATTTCTTGAGGGTTCAAAATAGAATAATGATTGAAACTGCTATAGTATGAATTTTCTTGCGTTGGCTACATGTCCCACTACGGCATACAAATGTACTGTATTTAGTTCTATGACGCTGTACACACTATATGCGTTTTGAATATGTTTTTATTTTCTAATATTATCAAGTGCTATTTCCTGTGTACGTTTTGTGTCTATGTGTGAGATCTGATACTTGTATGTAGACTTTACTCTTCTTGCTGTCCGTGTTACTGGTACATGAGTCAGCTCAGAACTATTCTAAGTTGGCACACTTCGTCTCGATCATAACAACGTACTCTTACACAATACGATATGCTGCCACAACACCCTGTTAATATAATGAAATTACTTTGTGAATGTTTTTAAAATGACTTTAGCAAGGAACAACGTAGCTCCCTGAGGACGATCTTAGGATCGAAACATGTTGCAGCGATTTTAAGTGTTTTAATGTGAAATTTTATACAATGCATTTGTTGGTTAATAATTAAAGTCAGTCAGTTAATGTTGTGTATGGACATAATCACTGTTTGTTCTGAGATGCACAGAAAACACATAAGTGCCCTGAATATGCAGAGTGTAGAATTGTTTTAATTCTAGGACTGATGGTGCCTACAGCAACCATTACGATTAAAAGAGTTTAGTTATTTAGATCGTAGTATTGCATGAACAAACAGTACACACTATGTGGCCAGTGGTTTCCTTACGGAAGTGACGATACTTGTTTACAGTGATACACCACATGATAAGCAAACAGGACTCCCTGCGTTGAAGGGTATCCGGAGGGATGCTGATCGTGACGGATTGCTCTGCAACCCATGTGGCAGTAGAGCCATAGCGTAGTTAACTTCACGCCGTTGGCAACGTTAGACAAGGAATACAGGCTCTCAGAGTTTCAGTGGTAAGCTCTTAGAACACGCAGAAACAAATGTGACGGTGTACAGTACTTGTATTGTTCTCAGGACGTGCTCGGATCGGTATTGACCCAGCCACCAACTAACCTAAGATTTAAGGTGGTTTTCCTCAGACACTCCAGGAAAACGCCGAAATATTGCGTTAAATTAGGCAATGATGCTCTCTTTCACGCTTCATCTAATTCTGGGTTCAACGCCTCAAACCGTCCGACGTCATACCGGCTGGTCTAAGTGACATAATTACATAAACCATAAATGAATAAGTGAATAAATGAATAAATAAATACACACATAAACCTCATGTGCATTCAAGAAGTGTGTGGTTCAACTCTCGTCCTGGCTATTGACTTTTTTGAGGTTTTCCACAGTTCCTACAAGCAAATGCCCGCCAAGTGCCTCACAATTAGGCATCCCGTCCTTTCACGCTTCTTAATGATCATTGTTCACTATCGTGCAATCGGTACACGCGGTCCTTAATTTACCCAACAAATATCGTATTTAAATGACAGCTCGCTTATCATGTGGCAAATGACTCACTCGCCGTCTCGACTACGCCCTCGTCACAGAAGAGGATTTGTCAGGTCTGTGTCACCATGCGATATACAACATAACTGCATCCATATAACACAAACGTGATTTCACAACTCCATGACGTAGTTCGTGAAGCAAAACTGAATTATGCGAACTAATACCTTCATGGATTTAACTTTAACTTAGTGGATACGTGAATTCTCATAATACTATTTTTTCTGTGTCACTCCACGAAGTGCCAGTACATGACGTTGAGGTTGGTGTGGGGTGTGCTATGAGTGCAACAAGGATTAATGGTCCATTTTTTGAGAACATTAATTCACACCGATGTCACATTCTGGCGCCATTCTTTGAATACCTGTCCCATTACGAGTAACTATACCTTTTCTCAGCAAGACGATTATATAGTTTGGGGAGTCTTTTGATGACTGTATAAAAGGCTGGGAATTGTGCCCTCCTCGTTCGTCGAATCCGAACCCGTGCGATTTTTACATGTGGGTCATTTTAAAGAATAAAGCGTAGAGTAATAATCCTAATATTCGAGATGATCTGAAAAAAAAAATCCAGGTTCACCAGCAGATGTGACACGTGTTTAAGAAAGGAAGACAATAATTTCCAGCACCTTTAAAAATGGTTATTAAAAGGCTAATATTAACTTCTATACAATGACCTAAAACTTCAGAGAAACTTCTTTAAATAAAATGACTGAAAAATTCTTATAGCCCGGAATACACTGAAATAAATAGCGTGGACCACGAGTAATGGCAAAATGAAATAGCGGCATTCCCTGCGCTGCTCCTGCTACGCAACGGTCTGAAAAGTGACAAATAATATTTGTCGGACAAAATAATGGCCCGGTATAATGACGCACTGACACGTCGTTAAAAACTGCAAACTAAGTCAGATCGTAAGAAGGTCGTTTGTGAGAATTAGAGGAAGACGAAGCTCGATCAATACCGTGTCGGGTTGGGAGATCTTTGGTATGAGAAGTGTTGGACCTTGGGGTACTGCCACTACAGTGCCCTGTTAATGAGCAGCAAACGGGCTTACGTGCCCTTCTGAGTTGCGATGTGGTCTGAACAACAGTAACTGCCCAAATAACATTAAACTTTAGTCTGTCGTCACACACGAGACACAGTTGTTTACGTTCTTACAACTTTTTACAGCCACTCAGCATACTGCAGTTAATACGGCATGCAACATTCGATGGTTACCCCCTAATCTGTACATCTGGCACGATACGGACCGATCCATTGGAAGGAACGGCTCGTAGGAACAGGTTGTGCTGAAGGCTGACAATGGAAGCCTGTAGGAGTATCGAGGGGATGAAATAGAAGGTTCTGGGCAGAAAAAGGAATACCATCATTACAACGTACAAAGCACAGATAATTTTCTCGTTGTTATACGGTTACAACCACACTTCTGTAAAAATGGCTTCAGTAAATTTTAGATACACATTTGTACAGCCGCAGAAGCACAGCTATACAGATCATATCATTCAGGCCTATACATTGTAACTCACGACGTATATAGCTGAACGGTTTTTTTTTTTACTCAGTCGGCACCATTTCGATGCAAAGTTTCATAAAAGTCTGGCAATTCTTTTAGAATATGGCAAATATAAATATGGAGAACAAAGGGTGATGACAATACTACATGACAATTTCCATGTTTGCTTTCCACCTATGAATAGGCAACAGACGTCAATAAATATTTAATTGCTTACGCACTGTGGGTGCCATCTTGTTTGCATGGCTTTGTTACGATCACGATCAAATATTCCTTTTTTATTCTTTACTTCTCGCTAGCCGGAGCTACGTTTCTCCCAACTGTACCATAATTATCGCTCATTTGTATCTCAGAATGGAAATTTATAAAAAAAACTCGCTAATTCTGTTTAAGCGTGTTTTGACTACGTTACGAGATTCAATTACCGCCTGCCAATTAGAGAGTATAAATTTAACCTCGGAGCAAAGAAGAGCACGCTGCTTTGGGGACTACTGTGAGGGAGTGGCACGTCCCGAGAGACTGATATATCAGCATCGTGACTCTCGGAACTACCTTTTATAAGACATGGCCAAGCCGCAAGACCTTCAAAAGATTATATAAAAAGAGATCAGTTCGGTTAAAAACTGATAGACTGCACGAAATTCGGGTGCAGTATCTTCCTACGTCAAAGCATTTCAATTGCCACCGACATACATCTTCTGTTTAATCAGGCTCGTTCGCACAGTCGCGAAAAGCGCCTGATAAAATTCGTTGTGTCCGTCCATCTGTCCGCATGTATCAGCGCGACTCCCATTGCACGGTTTTCCATTAATGATACTGGAAACTTCTATGGAAATCTGTCGCGAAAATCCGAATGTTGTTAATTTCGGGCAAAAATACAGGGCATTTTGCACGACGACCTAAGTATGTTTTATTGTTTCCGGCGACATTAAACTGCCACTAAAACACTCTGTCAGTCAAATGGCAGGCTCTTCGGATAGCCGAGGAGGTACAAACATCAAGCGAAGGCACCACGATGTGACGTTACGGGCACATTGTCTATCCTGTAAGAAATGAACCAACTCTTACTGGGACGATTTTAGACCACTTCGATAATTTGGGTTCAGCAGCTTTTAATATACATCCTTTTTTCTTTAGAAAAAAAACCGACATCTGTTTCTTATATTCTGAATGTCAGCAAGAGCATCACATTAGGCCTAGAGATGCCCGTATGTTTATCGCTGTATTACCGCTTTTATACGTGGTGAGCCAGTAAGTATCCGGGATGCATCCTTCCATAATAACACAATGTTATTTCAGCCTGTGCAGTAGCATCATTTTTCCACATACGCTATGCTCCCTTCCTTCTACATCCTTTCTATTTCGATACCGGATGTCATTCAATCATTCGACGCCATGTAGTTTCGAGCTAATGACAGCCTAGTTAAATAAAAATGATCAGTAAATAACATTAACGCTGCGGTTGGGAGTATATTATTTGGAAGACCCAAAGGTCCCAGTTTCGTGTCCTAAATTACTAAGGTGAAAATACGATATAATCATGACTTACACAAATTTTGAAAGTTCATGCTTGGCACCGCACGCATCGCTAGTATCTTTACACATGACAACCACTGCGATCAGCCGAGTAAACACTCAATGATATGGGATTAACTGCTGAGATAGGCCTAATGTATGCTGAGTGACCCCGACATACTGAGAGAACTACAATTTGTCTGGGGTAACTCATTCAGGTAAGCTGGTCTCCGGCGGGATTCGAATCTTGAACCTCCGGAATACAAACCAGACTCACGCCTATTGTAATGGTGCCAAGACTACCACTTATCAACATTCGTTCGAATTCGGTAGGTACTGGGATAGAAATTAAACGCGGACATCGGCAATCGTGAGATATTTAGCCATTTGCCCCCACACCCGACGAACAGACCACGACCGCTGCCTGCCACATATTTCCCTTGCATTCACGCATCATTCTACCAGTAGACGCTATTCTATAACAGGTACAGGAAAGCTGTTTCTGTACACGACATGACTGGATATAGGAGGAGCAGAGATGTAGCTCCACCAATTCTTCACCTCAGCATTAGATGAAGGTAAGTGGTCAGCTTTACACCCCGGCCGCTTTGCTTCTGGGGTATGAAACCTGAGCACCCACTGAATAGTTGGCTGTGACGGCGATCCAGCATTACTGCCTTCTGTCAGACGAACGGCATACCGTCCAACGATCCCACAACAAAATTTAATATTCTGTTCCTTTGAAGCCCCACGATGCAAGCACCTTCCCCCTGCAGGAGGCCTTATCTAGGCCACTGGGTTCAGAAGTGTTGCAGAGTAACAAATCTTGAAAAGTACGTAACCTAATATCGTAGAACAGGCCTGCGCAGTCCGGTTTTGTAGTGAATGCAGTTTCGGCAAAATGTTGTCTGTATATGGGCAACATACAGTTCATCAAATACAACGGAGAATGAATAAATATAGGCTACTTATTGCATGTGTAGTGTCCCCGCGTATAAGTGCGCCTACACTAATACCGCGATTCGGCACTGAGCGGAATTATACTACAGAATTCCCACTCTATAAAATACTCTATACAAATCACTAATCGCTGCCACCAGACGATATCAAATCTACTAGTATCGTCAGTATACTCTCAACTAATCAATGGGGATTCGAAATTCGGGATGCAAAGATAATATAATAAAATCTCAATTAGTTAACCAAAATTCCAAATAAATGTACCTATATTCTAAGTTACCAAATAAATTATCAATATCACTTTAAGTAAACTCAGTAAATTCCTAATAAGTATTAAATTTAAACCTAAAATTTAATTAAAATAGTTGCTTCGCCTCTTTATATAATCGCAGTGTAAGTTATGTAAATTTTTAATTTGAAGTTCAATCGTACAACAAATAAAATTGCCAAAATTGCTCTGCTCACGACCAAAAGTTTACAACCAAACAATAATTTCTATGCAGTCAACAAGACTCACCTTTTAACAGTAAAGAACAGCTGCACTTTATCATTTTAGTCACTTTTATATTTGTCAATTGTATATTAATTCACTTGTTATAATTCTTCCACTTGCAGTAGTTCTTCAACTTGTAGGCACCATACAGCCGGACAAGCAAACACGACATCAGTACGTGAGCAAGTGAGAGTGATTTACCTCAAACAGTAAAATTTATGAAGTCAACTTCGCAACTAAAGCATTCTTTAACGTTTAATAAACTCTGAGGCGACGTCGCTGCACGTTCAGACATAGTTCGAGTAACATGAACTGCTTACTTGTGCAGCGTTTGCAACTACTCTTTCCTGTTAACTGAGGTATCATGCAATGTAACAGTAAAATGTACAATATTTCACTCCTTAATAATGAACCTTATAAGCACGGTCTGCATTCATTACACGTGTATAATTTTAGCTGTGTATTTTTCTATTAATCACGTGTAAAAAAATGCGCCGATAATAATAGAAAAAATAAAAAAAATGCAATTCACAATCTAGGCTGTTGAATGGCTATATTTAGCCTGTTTTTCAAAATGTATCACTCATAATAATGTAATGCATGTCTCCATAAATAAACAGGTCCTGAGTCTCCAAGACGTTTTCTCATTTCAAGTGTCTCCGCGGTCAACACAGCACTGTGTTACGGGCAACATTCTGTCCGCAAGGTAGACTGAGCGGACCACTTTCAGGATACAAACTAAGAGACGGGCGAACGTGCAAAAATTCTGTTTACCGTTTGGTCTGAGGGCAAGAGGCAATGAATCACTGGTGTTAGGTAGGTGAAATTTAGTACAGAGTTACGGCGCATAAAACGGGAAGTTAAGAACACTTAACGACAGAGATGTGGGAAAATTACAGTATTTCATGCCCATATATCATGATTTAACATGCAAGACAGGAAACGACGTAAATGTATTGGTGCAGCTAAATCAAGAGTGAGGCCTACTGCCATATAACCCCATTCCAGAAGACACGTGGCTAGATTACTATAAGCTACAATGGCAGGACCACAAAAGAACAAGATTACGGCAAGCATTAATGCACACATAGAGATGAACCCGGATATAACGACACAGATTTATGCGACATCTCGTATATACCGTCAGACATTCCTCGCTGTTACCTATACAACAGACTCTTCGGTTAGAACGTTTATAACTCGTTTATAACGACACATATTCACCTCTACACCTCATAACTTTGGAAGAACAAATAGAGACCAATAAGAGCTTTTAAAAACAAGACACCTGGAACTGATGATCTGAATATAGAACTGTTTTAAATTTCTGCCCGAAGTGATTGATACTATTCTCAGATCACATTGCTCATTGCCGGAGATGTGGACACGCTTCAAAAGAGTACAACACTGTCTTAGTTGCTCCGATTTACAATAAGGAAGATGCAATTGTGAAAATTGCAAAGGTATAAATATGCTTGATTCTGGACACAAAATATATGATATGCAAAGGAAATCACACGAAAAAAGAAACACGGCACCTGAACCTACGTTTGATATGGCCTAGAATAGGTTCAGGAAAGGGTGGTTATGGACAGACTGTAACTTCATTATTAATAGGCTCAGACACAAAGCGAGTTTAACTTACTGACGATAATTGTTTTAATGGATAATGGAAAAGCCTACGACGAAGTCGTCAGAAATAAACTCCGGCAAGAATGACTGACTACAGCAAAGAAAAAGCGGACGTATTTGCTGAACATTTGGACAGGAACTTCGGACCAAACGAAGAGAAAACCTTGGTTAACGCCAGAAGAAAAGTAAAAACGCAGATTGACCATATATCTCCAATAAAACCTAAGGAAATAATCAAATAAATTAAAACAAACATAGATCCAAAGAAATCTCTTGGATTTGATCTGATAACAGGAGAAATCTTGAGATAAATGCCCAAAAAAGCCATTGTCAAACTAACATATTTGTACAATGCCGCTTTTATACTGAAATATGTACCTAGCTATTGGAAAACAGCAGAAGTAATTATGATAGTGAAACTAGGAAAACCAGCTACTGAAGCTACTTCTTACAGACCAATTTCATTATTAGCAGTACCGTCAAAACTGTTAGAAACTACTGAAAAGATTAAAACCAAAACTGGATGAAACGCAGATAATACCATCATATCAGTTTGGGTTTAGAAACAAACAATCGACGATAGACCAAGTGCATAGAATAACAACCATAATAGAAAAGACACTAGTAGAGAAAAAATCTGTCCCTCTATCTTTTTGGATGCGGCCAAGGCTTTTGATAAAGTTTGGTATGAAGGACTCTTCCACAAAATTGAGCAGCTCCTACCAGCAGAATACAGACAATTGCTAAATTCCTATCTGTCTGATCGATACTTCACAGTTAAGCAAGAGGACGAGTACTCAAAGCTCAAACAAATGAAGGCTGGAGTACCGCAGCGAAGTGTGTTAGGCCCGATCGTGTACCTATTATACACGAGCGACCTTCCACAACCTGAAGAAGCTACTGTGGCAACTTTTGCTGACGACACTGCTATTATGGCAGTATGAGACAGCATTGAAGAAGCTACAGAAAAAATTACAACGAGCAGTCGACAAAGTAAACAGCCGGACCAGAAAATGGTTAATTAGACTAAATTAAGCCAACTCGGTACATGTTGACTTTACCAACACAAGATGTCAACTATAAATGACAAAGTCATACCTCACTCAAACACAGCAAAATACCTTGGTATGACGCTGGATGCCAAGCTGCGCTTGTAGGCACATGTCAAGAAAAAACGCGAAGAGCTGGGACTACAATACAAGAAAATGTATTGACTCATGGGAAGAACGGCCCTGTCGATACACAATAAGCTGATGCTGCACAAACAAATATTGAAGCCTGTGAGGAACTACGTCGTACAACTGTGGGGATGCACGAAACAGAGCAACACTGACATCATTTAACGATTTCAAAACAAGGTACTTAGGAATATCCTTGATGCACCTTGGTATATCAAAAACGCCGACCTCCATAGGGACCTTCAAACGGAGATGGTTAGGAATGAAATTGGAAAGTTCGCTAAGGAGCATGAAGAAAGTCTTCTCCACCAAGTCAACGTCGAAGCGATCCAGCTGCTCGACAACAGTGGACTAGTGCGAAGGCTTAAAAGAAAAACCTTTTTAAGCTGGTGTAGTGATCATTAAAAGCAAAGCACACTGAAGTGCACCATAAACACTATTAGTGTGTGATAAAAACAGGGCACAGTGTTACTGCGGTAATCGCCGTCAACAAAGGAAAAGACAGTGCGTAAGCAAACAAAACTAAACATGTGTAGAACCGCTGGGCGACACCTGAAGTGAATATTCATTTAGGAATTTAAGTCAGAGCAAAATATCTTGTTAGTCTTAAGACTGGGTGTTGTTGTAATTAAGCGACGATATGGCGTTTAATAATAATAATAAAAATAATAATAATAATAAAAAGAATGACTGACAGAGGTTTTCCACGCCATCTATTGGCGAAATGTGATTCCAGCCATGAAAATTAAGACAACTGTGTGGATGACAAGGATTATAAATATAACTGCCATTAATCAACAATCCACGGTAATAACAACACATTTGTTACGATTCGTAAATCAAGACCAAAGAAATATCTTAGCGTGATATCCATGCGTAAAGACAAACTGCTACTTGCACATCCGTCCATAAGCCGCAATAGGTAGTCAGCCAGTATGGTCATGGGGTGGAGACCAAGAAACCTGGGTTCGATTACCAACATGGGCTGAGATTTCATTTCTTCCAGAGCACGCAGACTGGCTCTAGAACGTACCCACACTCCTATTCAATTGGCACATTTCCTCGGGAATAAGGCGGCCAGGACGTTTCTCGCTATCTAGTACCGCTTCTCCACACTCCTTCATGACAATACTGAAACACAGAGATGTAACTGCTTGCCTTTGTAACATGTACATCCCATGGCAAAAAATTCCCGAAGAACATTATGGAACAGAAATACAGAACTACATATTTTCGTTGTTATACCGTGCATGTTGTCAAGCCACTCAATTATTTTACCAACCACTGCACTTATATAATTTTATAAAATTTACATCTTAAAGCATTAAAACATTAAAAACGCTCCGACCAACTGGAATAGTGAAATTAATATGACTTTTAATAGTGTGACTTTAGCAAGGACGATATAGCTCCCTGATGATGGTCCTAGGACCGAAACATGTCGGAGCGTTTTTAATGTTTTAAGGTGTAAATTTTATAAATTTATATAAGTGCAGTGGTTGGTAAAATAA
>Ga0123352_10004392_pt1 | contig 20760 bp, 20 predicted proteins | sample TergutLab28metaG_FD_89700 | JGI IMG/M metagenome (GOLD analysis project Ga0123352, IMG submission 89700) | Labiotermes labralis P1 segment gut microbial communities from Petit-Saut dam, French Guiana - Lab288 P1 | ecosystem: Host-associated > Arthropoda: Insects > Digestive system > Gut ...
CCGCCTTCTCGAAACCAGTTGGTTAGCGTCAATATATTACCATCCAGCTCATAAGTCCAAATTTCTCTTTGCCCATGTGGTCTCACTTTCCACATACGGCGAGTTTCTGTTTCTACTCTCCATGTGAAATAAACTATGTCATCGGGAAAGCCACGGCTACCTGAGCCATCGGCATTAATAACAGTTACCCAACTTGAGTCATTTTCCCATGCCCATGCGCCAACTAGGTGAATGGGTAGTTCATATGGGGAATAAGTTTCAGTTTCGTACACAGCTTCATACACAAACCTATCGCAATCTTCATCTATAAAGAAGGCGTTTGTTTGTCTACAATAATAATTTATGTCGTGAAACCAAGCCCAATCAATTGATAAAGTCTCCATCGCATCGGAACGGAACGAGAAGCGAAAATCTACCTATTTTATTAGTTTTGCTCATTCTGCACCTCGTTATATAGAATCGTTGCCCATTTACGAAAATCGAAAGTGAAGTGGGCTATGTTATATCATCAGTTGAAACAACATCGCTGACACTAACGTAGCGACTCCCTTTCATGGTAAGATGCACCATGTCTCCTTCAGTTAGTCTCTCATAATCATCATTCGATACGCCAATATCTATCTCTTTGTCGTCTTGAAATTTTCTAAATGTAATTAAAGCAACTTCTATCTTTTGGGTTTTGTTTTCAACAGCGTAACCGACTGTCCGTTGCTTTTTCATGACACGCGAAAGATGCGTTGTTTCAGGTTGATTTTTGTCATGTATAAACGCTCGCTTCGCAAACAGCGTCTTTATATACATAATTGCAACCACACCGATTAACATGAATATTATGAATGGAATGAAAAAAATAAACGCCTGCATGTTTGATATCACTCCTAATCATTGCCTGCTCATTAAAATACCCGACCACCCTGTTTTCATAAATTTCTACTATGTCATAATATATATTGCGTGAAAGGCCAACTCGTTGCCTTTGCTCTGCGGGAATAAAAATCTTTTTAAGTAACGCGATATCACTCATATTACAACCTCCGCAAATTATCGAAACAAAACCGACCCGCATTAGCCTTGCGGTACGCTTCCAAGCGCACTTTGTACTCGGCGGGGGTTGCGGCTTTCAGCCAGCCTACGCGTTCATTAAGTCCATACAATTGTTTGTGCTTGTAAGCGAGGTGCAACATTTCCCAGCCGTCTTCGGAAATATAGCCCTTGCCAAACTTGCATTGTTCGAATATTTCCAACACTTTGCTTTCATCTTTGAAATCCATGATGTAGTAGCGCACTGGGTCTCTGTTGCTGCGTGGGAATGTTACAGCATAGGGTGCTTCTTCACCGGTGAAGTATACGCTACCTTCTTCTTTGAGTATATCTTCCAGCCTTAAATATGCCGAGCTGTTGCCGCCCAGGCGCATCAGCTCCTCCCTGCCGGAATAAAAGTAATTTGTTTGTATGGGAATCTCAATGCGTCTGGCACTAGAGCCGCCAAAAGCACTCCAACCTACGTGTCCTTTCACTTCGGTTATATCGCTTAGCGGGAAAGTTTTTGCACCTCGAAACGTGCGGTAAGTGATAATGCCGTCTTGCAACGCTACCATGAAGCGCAACGGATGAATGATTAAAGACACGCCAAAGAATGCGAATATGAAAATCCATAGGTCACGGTTTATCTCCCCATCAATACGCAAAGTGGTGAGGCTAGAGAAGTCAATGGTAAACATATGAGCGCATAAAAAAAATAAAAAGAAAGTCCCACCAAGTAGATAGCCAAGCGTGCTGTAATACACAAAATTAGGTTTATTTTTAGCTTTCGTGTTTGTTATCCTACAGGCAATGTAGCGTACCCACAAAAATAACAATAACATCCCAACTACGGCACTAAGTACAATTGCAATTTCTCGTTGCATAGAAATTCACATACCTTTCTGCGAAAGGCACAAAACAGGATGAAGCCGTGAGCCAAACGCACTAGATTTGATAAAGTAAGAGCCGGAGCAGGAACACACTACACAACATATGGAAGTGAGCCGTGCTAACAAAATATGATTATAGCGTAGCTAATGCCTGAATACAATAAAACCAACTTGCGAAACAAAAGTGAAAGGGATGCTTTCCGCAATGATCACGCATGTACCAACCCCGCCGCTGGAGGAGAACAATTGCTTCTCGTTTCACCCAATTACGATACAACTAAAATTCCAGATAAGGAGTTTGAACGGATTCGTAAATTATGGGAAGCTGGTAATATGATATATAAATGTTAAGTTTTTAATAAATTTTCAGTTCTTCCTAACTTGTCGACTAGAAAATTGCTGACCGTAGCGAAGCAGTTTCCTACGCCATCAAAAAAACGCGCTGCCTATTGGCAACGCAGTACATACGCAGGAGGTAAATTTCTAATTTCCTTCTCAATTTCAATATTATTAAAAAACTGTCCTATAAGCGCTTTCTTCATTAATGTGTATTGAAAGGTGATAAAATATCCGTCATTTTTCAAATAGCGCCGCGTTTGCTTTAAAATATTTTGCGAAACCGCTGCAGGCAGGCTAGCAAATGGTAGGCCAGACACAATGTAATCTACATCCTCAAAACCAAACTTTTCAAGCTGCATGCCAATAGTTTCTGCCGTGTCATTAATAATGTGTAAATTTTTCTCATCACAATACTTTTCTCGCAAAAGCTTGCAAAAGGCATCGTTATATTCAAGTAGTATTACTGTCGTTTCCTTATTTCGCCTTTTAAGTATCTCTTCTGTAAATGGGCCTGTTCCGGGGCCGTACTCCACAATACATTGCGCATGGTCAAAATTGATTCCTGCAACCATTTTATCCGCAAGATATTTGGAACTGGGCATTACCGCACCCACTGTCCTTGGTTTAAACAAATACTGAAATACAAAGGACAGTTTACCCGCGCCTATCTCGGTTGTCCTTTCAGACGAATTTTTCCCATTATTCTTCATCCTTCTCTTCCGAACGCTTAAATTACTATACCATTGATAGAACTGATAAAATTTCACCTATATTAGAAGCTCCAAATACACGAAAATCTCTTGGTACACGTATTTTATTTTTATTGGCCAAAGGTAAAACACACGCCGTAAAACCCTGCCTTGCAGCCTCCATCACGCGGCGTTCCGGCTGGGTAATGGCTCGCAATTCTCCTGCAAGGCCTACCTCACCAATGACCATAGTTTGCGGATTAATCGCCTTGTTTTTATAACAGGATGCTAAAGCGGCTATTACACCTGCATCTGCGGCGGGCTCGTCAATTTTCAAACCCCCGGCAACGTTTATATAGGCGTCAAAATTTTGCAATTTGTAACCTGCCCGCTTTTCCAATACAGCCATTAGCATTACCACACGGTTATAATCCATACCAGTGGCAGTGCGGCGCGGCGTACCAAAAGATGTATAAGAAACCAGTGCCTGCACCTCTGTAAGCAGCGGACGTGTACCTTCCATACTGCATACAACAACCGAGCCGGGTACATCTACAGGCCGGCCAGCAAGCATATATGCGGAAGGGTCATCTATGGGGGTAAGACCCTGTTCTCCCATTTCAAACACGCCAATTTCATGGGTAGAACCGAAACGATTTTTTACCGCGCGAATAAGGCGGTAAGCGTCTTTATCGTCCCCTTCAAAATACAACACAGTATCCACCATATGCTCAAGCACACGCGGGCCTGCAAGGGAACCTTCCTTTGTAACATGCCCAACCAACATAACCGCCATGTTTTCTTGCTTGGCAAGATATGTGAAAAAAGCTGCACACTCCCGCACCTGAGAAACACTGCCAGGCAAAGACGAGATATCCGTCAGCCGCATTGTTTGAATAGAATCGATAAAAAGCAATTTAGGCTTTACCTTTTGCACCGCATCGCGAATAGCGTACAAATCAGTTTCCGCAAGAAGATAACAGCCGGGAGCGTCTACCTGAAGGCGGTCTGCACGCATTTTAATTTGTGCCGCACTTTCCTCTCCGGACACGTACAAAATTGGAAAGTTTTTGCTCGCCATATGGCGGCACATTTGCAGCAAAAGTGTTGACTTGCCAATACCCGGATCGCCTCCAAGCAAAAGCAAGCTACCAGCAACCACACCGCCGCCAAGTACCCGGTCAAGTTCTGCAATACCTGTTGGGTAACGGCTTGCCCCATCCGAATCACTTGAAATATCACTAAGCAAGCGCACGGCTTCATTCGTGCTGGAAATAAATGTGGTACCCTTTATACCCTTGGGGGTAGGCGGCTTTAATGCCCGTTCTTCAAAGGTGTTGTATTCCCCACAAGATGGACAGCGTCCTATCCATTTTGCCTGTTCGCATTCGCAAACGATGCAAATAAAGCGAGTTTTTGCAGGCATTTATGCCCTCCTATTCGCCCATTATGAGCATTTTTAGCCTTAGTTGAAATATGACACGATAAATTCAGTTGGGTGCGATTCGCACCCAACTGAATTTATTCTCATCTCACCTGCCCACTACGGACATTTATACCACTATTCAAATTATGCAACAACAAACTCAAATGACTCGTGTCACTAGCCACTTGAAACAATCTCAACCATCTTAGTAAAGTACTCCGGCAATGGCGCGGTAAACGTAACAACCTGCCCTGCAACCGGATGGGAAAACGACAGTGTCGTTGCGTGAAGCACTTGTCCATCGGCTAAAAACGATCGCCCGGCACCACCATACGCTACATCACCCAAAACAGGATGGTTTACATATGCCATATGCACCCTAATTTGATGGGTACGCCCCGTTTCCAATCTTGCGGATATAAGGGTGTGTTTACTAAACCGCTCCAACACCTCAACATATGTTACAGCACGCCGGGTATGACTCTGCATTTCACCCAAACCAGCAAACACTGCCATTTTTGTACGATGAACGGGATGCCGTCCAATAGGTGCATCTATCCGCATTTTATCCTGCTGCAAAATACCACAGCAAACCGCAGTATAAATACGCACCATAGAGTTATCCGCAAGCTGTGCAGAAAGCCCCTGATGGGCCGCATCACTTTTTGCAACCACCATGATGCCCGACGTATCCTTATCCAGCCGATGCACAATACCCGGACGCAAAACGCCGCCAATACCGGAAAGTTCACCCTTGCAGTGAAACATAAGCGCGTTAACAAGAGTGCCCTCCCAATTACCGGCGGCAGGATGAACAACAAGCCCACGGGGCTTATTTATTACAAGCAGGTGTGCATCTTCATATAAAATTTCTAATGGAATATCTTCGGCGATAGCCTCATAAATAGCAGGCTTTGGCAAATTACATGTTATTACATCGCCAGTATTTACCTTATAATTTTTTGCAAGGGGCTTTCCACTACATGTAATACGTCCATCTGCCAGCAGCTTTTGAGCCATACTGCGCGTAGAAATGCCCTGGACATCAGTTAAAAAAACATCAATGCGCTTCCCGGCCTTTTCTGCCGGAGCTATAATTTCAATCCTATTCATAGCAAAGAATTATCCTTCACCACAAACAGCAGCATAAATACAGCAGAAAAACACCCGACCGTAACAAAAATATCCGCAAGGTTAAAAACCGGAAAGTTTACAAATAAAAACATAAGCATGTCCCGAACGGCACCAAGAAAAATTCTATCATATAAATTTCCAATACCACCGGCAAAAATTAATATAATTGGAATGCGAATAAACCAAAAACGTTTTTCAAAAGGCAGCCTATTGTAAAATAATAAAAGCCCACCCATCAAAACAACTTTTACAATAGCCAAAGCCCACCGACCCCAGTCTTGTCCTGCAAACATGCCAAAGGCAGCACCGGTATTTCTAAGGTAAGTAAGCCCTAAAACACCCGGTATTAAATCACGATTTGGCTGGCCAAGGAGGTGAGTGGTAGCCCATGCCTTTAGCCATAAATCCATAGCCACCAAAGCAATAACCACCACTACAAATATCCCCCAGGATACCAATTTCGCTCTATTTTTACTCATCTGCAAATGAAATTCCCATCGCTTTAGCCACCTTAACAAGCTCGCCGTTTGGATCAACCACTTTTGCGCCACCCTTACTTGTTTCGCCAATTTCACCGCTGCCTAAAACTTCATCAAATGTAACTTGAGTCATTTGGCCATTTTGCAGGGCAACCATTTTTCCAAAGTTACCATCTCTAATAAGCTCAGCCGCTTTTACGCCATATCTGGCAGAAAGAATTCTATCCGCCGGAGAGGTGTCACCACCACGCTGGATATGACCAAGTACACAATGGCGTGCTTCGTTATCTACCAAGGTTTCAATTTTATTTGCAATATATGCGGCAACGCCACTAAAACGAATGGCATCAGGGCTATCGGCCACAACTTTACCAATAACAGCAGAACCGCCTTTTTCTATTGCGCCTTCTGTAACGGCAACAATTGTAAACGGCTTACCCTCTGCATCACGCGATTTAATTTTTTTAACAATGCCTTCCATTGTATATGGAATTTCTGGAATAAGAATAACATCAGCACTGCCTGCAATACCTGCATGCAAACAAATCCAACCGGCAGAACGCCCCATAACCTCTACTACAATTACCCTGTGATGGCTTTCTGCAGTAGTATGCAAACGCCCTAGGTTTTCTGTAACAATATTTACCGCGGTGTCAAAACCGTAGGTGCTTTCCGTAGAGCTAAGGTCATTGTCGATTGTTTTTGGTATGCCTACAACATTAATACCCCTGCGCCCAAAGTCACGTGCACTGGTTAATGTACCGTCGCCGCCAAGCACGCAAAGTACGTCAACACCTTCTTTTTTCATGTTTTCGATAGCCACGTTAGAAACGTCTTTCATTACTGTTTTGCCATTCTCTTCTACTGCGTAGTTAAACAGGTTGTCCTTGTTTGAATTATAAAGAATAGACCCGCCCTTGTGCAATATACCTGAGGTGGTTTGCCGTGTTAGGGGCACAAAGTCGTTGTTATAAAGCCCTCTGTAACCAAACTTGTAGCCTATAATCTCGCAATCCATCATATTATGGCATGCACGGACCAAGGTGTAAATTACAGCATTAAGCCCCGGTGCATCTCCGCCTCCTGTTAAAATACCAATCTTCTTTTTAGCCATGTTATTTTTCGTTCCTTCCTGTCGGATTATTATCATACCCAGCTATTGTAACCGATATTTGTAATTTTGTCTTGACTTTTTCTAAGATTTGTTCTAAGCTAACGCAGAATCTCTACCCCGATTGAGATATCACATAACAAAAATGAGATAATAAAATTCTAAAAGTTAGCTGGAGGTTCATCTTATGCGCACCACCCATATTACAAAACCTCAAGATGTACAGCGCAAATGGTTTGTTGTGGATGCAACTGACCTAAATTTAGGCCGCTTGTCATCTGAAGTTGCGCGTATTTTACGCGGCAAACACAAGCCAATATTTAGCCCTTCTGTAGATACAGGTGACTATGTCATTATCGTTAATGCAGATAAAGTAAAAGTAACCGGGCGTAAGCTTGATCAAAAAATTTATGTGCGCCACTCTGGCCACATTGGTAAAAGAAAAGAAATTAAAATGCGCGACATGCAAAACAAAAAGCCCGAATATATAGTAACCCATGCTGTAAAAGGTATGCTTCCAAAAAATAATTTGGGTCGTCAAATGTACACAAAGCTGCATGTATATGCAGGCCCAGAACACAAACATCAAGCTCAACAACCAGAAGTTTTGGTTCTTGACTTACAATAAGGAGGCGTAAGCTATGGCATCAGTTTCATATTATGGTACCGGCAGAAGAAAAAGTGCAGTTGCTCGCGTTTATCTTATGCCAGGTAAAGGAACAATTACAATTAACAAACGTGGTATCGACGATTATTTTGGACTTGAAACATTAAAGCTAATCGTGCGTCAACCACTTGAACTTACGAGTACCCTTGGCAAATTTGATATTATGGTTAATGTTTATGGCGGCGGCTTTACAGGCCAAGCCGGCGCAATACGACACGGCATATCTCGTGCGCTACTCGTTGCAGATGGCGACTTCCGTCAACCTTTAAAGCGTGCCGGATTCCTAACCAGGGACCCACGTATGAAAGAGCGTAAAAAATACGGTCTTAAAGGTGCAAGACGTGCGCCACAGTTCTCAAAACGCTAATTGTGCTTCATATGCAAAATTTAAAACCTATAACAAACCCCTGGCCTATGGCCGGGGGTTTTGTGGAAGTTAGCGCATTTTCCAAAATAAACCTTTTTCTAGCTGTATTAGGTAAACGAGACGATGGTTACCACAACTTAGCTTCCGTTATGCAAACCCTTAGTTTATGTGATACTTTAATAATTAAAAAATGCAATACAAATGTACAAAAAGAGCCTATCACACTTGAGACAAACGTTCCAACCTTGTCTGTTGGGGATGATAATCTTATTATAAAGGCCGCAAAACGTATAACAAACGAATACAAGATTAACCAACCGATAAAAATTATATTAACAAAGCGCATACCCATAGGCGCAGGCCTTGGCGGCGGCAGCAGCGACTGTGCCGCAACCTTGCAAGGCATTAACCAGCTATTTGACTTAAACCTGCCACTGGATAAACTTATGAAAATGGGTAAAACTCTTGGAGCAGACGTTCCCTTTTGTCTGCTTGGCGGCACTGCAATTGCAAAAGGCATAGGAGACGTATTAACACCACTGCCACCACATCCAAAATGTTATGTGGTGCTGGCTTGCCCATCTATACATGTATCAACCAAAGAAATATTTGAATTACTAGAACACAAACATTTTTCAAAAGAAACCGATTTGGATTACTTTATTACAGCATACAAATCACAAGACATAAACCAAATAGCTCAAAATCTTAAAAACACCTTTACACAAATAACATCCACCCTGCACCCGCAAATTAAAAAGTTAATTATAGATTTAAAAAATCAAGGCGCAAACGCCGCAGCAATGACAGGTACGGGAGCCACTGTCTTTGCGTACTTTAACAATAAAACTACTGCAGAAAACGCCTGCACAGCTTTACAACAAATACACAAAGATACTCATTTTTTTATTACTCACACGAATCCCATTTTAAAACATACTTGACAGAGAAAAGCACTGCGCCAATGCGCGGCGTTTTAACCGATAGACAAACATGACTTTAAATGAGAATGAGTATCATACTCACTACGCAATCCATTAGGAGGTGGCGAATTGGCAAAAAGATCTGAAAATCAAAATACCGCACCATTACCTTTAAACCTTACGCCACCACAGCGCAAACCAAAACCCGTGGAAAAGCCTCGTGAAATAAAGCGTCCGCCACAACCAGCAACCCTAGCACCACCATCAATGAGACCTATTGATACAAGCCCACGCAATTTATCTCCGCTCCCACAAGCACGCTCAAACCGAAGCATACCGCCATTACCCCCTACACCGCTGCCAATAAAAAACGAAAAAAACAAAAAAGACGAAAGTTTTTTTCGCTCTGCACAGCGATCTATGGGGCAGCAGCGCTCAAATCCTAATACCAGGCCCTTACCCAAATTACCGCCATCTACCAGAGTACGTCACATTTCAGGCCCAAGACTAGGTCAAGGTGCTTATGCGCGCAAAAGAGGCCGCCGCTTTAGATACAGTCTTCACCCAACGGCAAAGCGTATTTTAAGCTATGTTGCAACCATTTCAATTATTGCAATATTTGGCTTTATGGTCATATTCCGCTTCTTTAGCGTGAGCGCGTTTTCTGTTTATATAGATGGTAATCGGATAGGCTACACATCCTTTAACAGAGAGACAACCAATGAAAGTTTCCTTAACGATGTGCTTAATCATCTTCGTGCAAACGAGCTTACAGATATCATACTTTCGCAGCAAATTGAAATTCATCCCGCCCGATGGGTTTCCGGCAACGATACATTGGATAGAAATGCAATGCTAAGTCTGCTTGGCCTTCGCCTGGATTATCAGATTAGGGCTAGGGCAATTTATATAAACGGCCGCCACGAAGCAACCGTACGCAGCCAAGAATGTGTAGACGAAATTGTGCGGCTAATTATGGAGCCGTCCATAACCGACTACACATATAGCGCTAGGTTCCTTACAGAGTGGGAAATAGTAGTTGAAACAATAGATCGTAACTATGAAAACATATTAACACCCCTAGACGCAACCAGAGTGTTAGACCGTCACGAAATTAGAGACCATCCTCACACAGTACAACCAGGTGAATTTTTGGAAACAATAGCGACACGTTTTGGCGTTACCGCAGAGAGCATAGCCCGTTTAAATGACATATATCTAAATGCAATAATTCACCCAGGGGATGTATTAATTATACGCTCAACCCAGCCCATGCTTTCTGTTGAAACAGTTGACCGAATTACATCCTATCAACCTGTTCCCTTTGAAACACAAACAAGAGAAAACCCCGATATGCCAGAATCTACAACCGATATAATACAGCAAGGCGTAGATGGAGAGAAGCGCGTAACCCAAGAAATAACCCGCATAAATGGCACACAAACAAACGCTATAACACTGGACGACGTAGTAATACGTACTCCAATAGATCATATAGTAGAAGTAGGCACACGCCAAACTGTAATTGAAAGACGCTAAAAAACTATTTGCGCACACAGTGCGCACCCGCAGCGAATGGGTCGGAAGCATAGCCGGGCAAACCCCTGCAAAGCAGGTCTGCCGAAGGCAGAGGCCGCCCGGCCAGCACGTACCGGCAAGAAAGCCGGCGGTGCTTTAGCACCGTGTTTGCCACAGGCAAACATACTGAAAGCAAAGCTTGCGAGAGGGGCAGCGCCCCATTAGAATGGAGGTAAGAAAATGGCTGCAAAAATTTTAATTGTAGATGACGAAACAAAAATTGTAGACATACTAAACTACAACTTACGCAAGGAAGGCTACGAAACCATATATGCTAACGATGGTGAAACCGGCCTAAGTCTCGCCCTGTCCGAAAACCCGGACCTGGTTTTGCTAGACATAATGATGCCGGGCCTAGACGGTTACGAAGTATGCAAACGCCTGCGCAAAGTATCCCAGGTACCTGTCATAATGCTCACTGCAAAGGCAGAAGAGAGCGACAAAGTGCTAAGCTTCGAACTTGGTGCAGACGACTATATTACTAAACCCTTTGGCATCCGGGAAATGCTTGCCCGTGTTATGGCAAACCTACGGCGCGTACACATGCCGCCACCATCATCACAAGGCGCTAACCGCTTAGTATTTGGCGAGCTGGTTATGGATTTGGACTTGTTCGAGATTAAACGTGGGAACGAAATTATAGACCTAACCCGCCGAGAATTTGAACTTGTAAAATTTCTGGCAACCCAAAACAATCAAGTTTTTACCCGAGAAGCCCTGCTTGAAAAAGTATGGGGGTATGAATATTTTGGGGATGTTCGCACTGTAGACGTTACCATCCGCCGGCTTAGAACAAAACTTGAAGTAACACCGGATACGCCTGTTTACATTTTAACTAAACGCGGTGTTGGCTATCATTTTACTTTAGAATTTGGTGATGGATCATCACAGGCATAAATATGAACAGCATTAAAACAAAATTAATTGCAATTTATGCAGTTGTTGTGCTCATCGTACTCACTGTAAGCGGCACAGTCATGCTATTAAATATGCGTAATTTAGAAATTGGACGCACAGAAGAGCAGCTTCGCGAACGTGCCCGTGCCATTCATAACGAAGTTATTCTACAATACGACCGGGACCAGTTTATTAATGCTGCCCTCTGGCCAATACTAATGGGCCAAAGCGAGTATGATGTCCAGGGTATGATCATGTCCGACATAGGCACACCCATTGCCCCCGAAACGTTTATCACCCCCATACTGCGCATTGCAGACCCAGCTCTTACATCCGCCATAGCTGGTGAAGAAGGCTTTTCTGTCGGACGCACAGGCACAAACCTTGCAGGCATAACCCAGCAATGGATTAGCTTTGCCATGCCCATCGAAAGTAATGGCGAAGCTTTTATAATCTATACCCGCATAAACACGCATTTTATGGATGAAGCACTTGCCCAAGTTGCATTTACTTTGGTTATTATGGTGTTAGTTTCCATCGTACTCACTTTAATTCTGTGGTTCTTTTTGGCCAACACATTAACAGCACCCATCATAAACCTAACTCGCCACGCCAAGGCCATTGCCTCCGGTGATTTTTCTCGTGAAATTGCAATTACCAGCAAAGACGAATTAGGCCAGCTTGCATACGATTTTAATCACATGGCAAAAGAATTAAGCAGTTCTCTTATTAGCATCACCCGAGAAAAAAACAAATCAGAAGCAATACTGCAAAACACCTCCCATGGGGTTTTGGCATATGACGCCCAGGGCGCGCTCACCCACGCCAACAACGCAAGTATGGAACTTTTAACAAATGTAAATTTGCAGCTATATAGCTTGTACGACATTTTAGATTTTTTAGGTATAGATCCAAAGGAAGCAAAGGACTTAAAACCCGAAGAAATTCGTGAAACCACCTACCAAGACTGTGACTTTTTTATACAGGCATGTGTAACCGCATATACAAGCAGCCTTGGCGAGGTAGATGGTTATGTAATTGTACTGCAAGACGTATCCAGACAAATGAAGTTGGACATAATGCGTAAAGAATTTGTTGCAAATGTGTCCCACGAGCTGCGCACGCCGCTTACATCCATACGCACATACACAGAAACATTGCTGGATGGCGCCATTGAAGACGCTCAAACCGCTCACAGCTTTTTAGAAGTAATAGCCGAAGAAGCCAACCGCATGTCATTACTCGTATCCGACCTTTTAGAACTTTCCCGCATAGACAGCAAGCACGCCGCATTGGAAATGGATGTAGTGGATCTTCTTGCACTGCTGCGCTTGGCCGTACGCCAAAGCCAATTTTTAGCCGCGACAAAAAATCAAAAAGTTGAAATTACAGCCAAACCCACACCATGCTTTATCGTGGCAAACTCTTCTCGTATAAATCAGGTTATATCAAATATTCTTTCTAACTCTGTAAAATATAGCCCAGAAAACACTACAATCCATGTAACATTAGAAACTACAAAAAATCAATATCGCGTATCTATACAAGACCAAGGTATGGGCATACCCCAAGAGAGTATTGACCGCATTTTTGAAAGATTCTATCGTGTAGATAAAGCCCGTGCCCGCGCAATGGGCGGTACAGGCCTTGGACTTGCAATAGTAAAAGAAATTATGGAAGAACATGGCGGCAATGTACACGCCACCAGCCAAATGGGCAAAGGAACCACCATGGTGCTGCACTTTAACAAGTATCAGGAGTAGGAGGCAAGCGCATGTATTCAAAATTATTACCCCATATAAAAACCGTCCTCATTATTTCCCTTGCGGTGCTATCGGTTTTTTTAACTGCCCAACTGTGGTTTGTAAATATTACTAACCGAAATTTCTTTCCCTATCTACAAGCGCGCTTTGCTCCCACCGCACCGGATGGCATCAACGACCTTGTCCGTCCATTTCGCATTATTTCAGGTGCAGGTGATGGTTTTTTTGCCATCAACTACAGCAATATAGCCCAGCTAGAAGCTTGGCACTATGGCAAAGCCATAATCCCATCTCTTTTACAAAACGGAAGCTTTGTCGGCGTTACACTAACGGATATGAGCGATATTTTAAACGCTCCGGTAATTATTTATGAATATGCATTTCACATGGATGCAACAATATTTGCTGAAGCTTTTGAACACCGCACAGGAACGATTATTAGCGACTGGGGAATACAGAGTTTTCGCGGGATTGCAATCCACCCGCCTCATGGGGATATAAATACCTTATCCGCATTTTTCATCAGTGACGAAAGTATTTGGGAATTTTCTTTAACCCCTGCCCCACCTATTACAATTCCAACTGCAGAAGATTTGCCCCTACACTTTATACAGACAGAAAATACCTTGGACTTTTTGCCTCGGGTGCATCGCAATTTTTCCTACAACCCTGTTTTAGCTATTAATCCATACAGCAATCACGGCCTGTCGTTAGCCTTTATCCGCAGCCAAGTAGAACATTTCTTTGATAACCCAGGCACAATTAATCATGGGCTAAGCGGCAGCGGTATATATACATTTAGCAATTTAACCACCGTTGTGCGCTACCTACCCGGCCATGTGATAGAATACACAAATTTCCGCACACTTGGACACACGTCTTCCGCAGGTTTTGTTGGAGATTTTTCCGCAGCGCTTACCTTTATAACCAACGACCCCAATGTAACAAACGAAATATATCTGGCCGGATACGATAACATGGGGCGGGAAAATATCTTCTGGTTTAACTATGTAATGAATGATTTTCCACTTGTACTAACGAGTCCATGGTTTACGAGTGCCCACTGCACTTCCCCTCTGCTTCATCCGATAGAAGTCGCTGTGGAGAACGGACGCGTAACACGCTACCGTAAAATTGCCTATCATTTTGAAATAGATACAAGTGTTACCGCAAGATTAAGTTCAGCCCTAACAGGGGAATATACCCTTGCATTTCCGATTACCAGAGGCCCCCACATCCGATTAGAAACATTGGAAGCAGTAGAAAGCGAGTAATATTATGGAATGGGAACGTGCAAAAAATTATATTATAATATTTTTCATATTGCTAAACGTGGGGCTCGGCTTTTTATTATTTATGGAAAATCGCCGCTACACAATGACATTAGAACAAGAGCGGCTCATACGTACAGTACTTGACCGCAACAATATAAGCATGTACACAATACCCATGCGCCGCTTTCCGCCCATGCGCCCATTAGATGTAACCAGTTTTTATTATAACTACGACACCTTGCTGCAAATTTTGTTCGACAACCCACAAGCAGTTGAATCCCATCCAGAAATCGGACTTTTTTACGATGCAACCAGCAGCGACAAAACCATTTTGCTAAGCATACACGAAGGTTTTATATTTTTTGAAAACCCAAGTGGCAAAAGCCATACTTTAGTCATCCATGCAAATGGAATAACCCACCCACAGGCAATAGACCTCACTGCAGAATTTATAAACCGTCACTTTCCCGACTTTACACATGGCTTCCCGGATGTGCCCCTTGATACGGATGATGGCATAAGAATTATCTATCGCCAACAATATCGCAATCAAGTTGTGCATTCGAATTTTATCGAATTTTTAGTAACCGATGTTGGCATACAACAAATAGAAATGCAGTTTGGGCAAATTTTAGGCCATTCCGGCACCGCAACGATGATTTTTTCCCCAGACGAGGCACTGCTTGCCTTTGTGCAGCGTGTACGCCAATTTACCAGAGACACGCCAATGACAATAACTCATATGGACCTAGTATACTTCCAGCATATAACTTATGAATACGGCAGCGTTTGCCAAGCCGTGCCATTTTATCGTATTTTTACATCTGGCGACGACAGACCTTTTTTGATAAATGCATTTACAAATGAGATTATTGACTAACACCCATAACAAAAAAATTCAGTTGGTAACAAATCGTTACCAACTGAATTTTCTATTTGAAAATCTCCTCTATTTGCGGCCGGATTTTTGCAATAAACTGAAGCATTTCCCGGTTAGTTTTTGCCAATTCTTGAAACTCCTCTATATCTGCAAAGTAAGCAACGCAAATCATTTGTATAGAGCAAATCACATAGTATACAGATTTCTTTTCCTCTGCCGTTAAGAGATTTATACTGTCATAACCTTGTAGAATTCCCTCTAGCATAAGGGGCCATTTTTGCTGAATATCATCCACGCCCCGCCATTCGCACAAAATGCCGGTACTACAATAACAGGGGTCCCATAGGCGAATATTTTTTTCACTAATGTCAAAATCGATAAATCCGCTTACATCATTGTTATGGAATAAAATATTGCTCGGGTTTGGGTCGCGATGAATTAATTGCTTGGGCAGCTTATCAAAAAGCTTGCCAAAGCCATTGATATAGTCTTCAAAAAATTCTTCCGAAATACCCATGCTCCATTGCTGATTCTGTTTTTGTACATTTGGCAGTGCCCAATTTATTACTTGCTTGTATATATCCACTTCATCGGGCATAATGTGTGGCTCTACTTCTTTTAATGCCGAGTGAAGCTTTGCGATGCTTTGTCCATACTTCTGCCCAAATTCACGGCGATTGTCCCCAAAACGATGTGCTTTGGCCAATGGAAAACCCGGCAGGCTATGGGTTAGTGTGATAATAACCTCGCCATCAATATAATCTGCACCTTCCTTTGTTGTAACCAGTTTTGCAGCGGTAAACCCATTCGCCCCAAGGGCTTTTGTAATACGGATATTTTTTAGCATATAGTCTCGCTGCCCGGCTTTTAATACATAATCATCCCCAAGTCTCCATACATTTCCTGATATTTTTGTACCGTCCATAATGTGTATGTCACTCAAGGGGAGGTTCTGGGGAATATCCCAATTGGTTAAAATTTTTCGTAATTCATGTGTTTGCATAGTAACAAATCCTCCCGATTGTTTTGGTTGATACTTCCCATATAGGGAAAGATATTTTCTGGGAGAGCAGCCATACATGCGCGTAAATGCCTTGTAAAATCCCGCATAGGTATTAAATCCATACTCCATAGCAACATCCGTGCCTTTTCGCCCATTCGAAATTTCCATCAAGGCTTTGTCAATACGGCGTTTAGAAATATAAGCCATTATTGGCATGCCTACATCTTGGGAAAAAATCCGGCAAAAATGCCATGGGGAATAACCTGCCATATGGGCAAGTTCTACAGTGGTTATGTCTGTTTTTAGGTTTATGTCAATGTATGATAATACCTGTTGCATGAAGGCGCTCCTGTTCAACTTAACCCGGGTTGTATAAAGTATATCAAATAAATAGCCCAATAACATTTCCTTATTTGCGAACTATATAGAAATACCAACTGGTCCGGTTTTCGGACCAGTTGATTCCCCTTGTTGAAAATCCACCTTTAAGAAAGCAACTGTTGGTTGCGCCACAATATTTTGCTTGAAATATGCCTATGATAAACATATACTCTACTCAGTACTAATTAATTTTAAGATTTTAAGGAGCGTGGACAAATGTATGGAGAAATGTCTCTAGGTGAAAAAATTCAAATACTAAGGAAGCAAAAAGGGATGACCCAAGATCAGTTAGCCGATATGCTTAATGTATCTCGCCAAGCGGTTTCTAAATGGGAAACAAACGAAAGTCAACCAGATATTGAGCGATTAATCCAAATTGGTGATCTGTTTAATGTTTCCATCGACTTTTTGATAAAAGATAACCATATGTCTACCCCAGTTACACACACAAGAAGATCGAAGCCGCAATTTCTTAGAAATTCTAGGATTTCCATTATGGTTTCTGCCATATACTCGGCAGCTACAGGTGTTTTTTTATTGCTTGGTTTTATTTGGGGGCTGTGGCACCCTGGGTGGATCGTATTTTTTATACCTCCATTTATCGTGCGCTTGCTGCAGACGACTATGTCAAAAAGTGAAGAAGAGTATCAAGTTTTTGAAGAGGCCATTGAACGAGAAGATGATTGGTAAATTAAATCAGCAAAATATGTATGTTCAGTTATTTGAATATTTAAAAATAAGGCAGTTATAGCATTGCTATAATTGCCTTATGCAATTTTAACCTACCAACGGCGACCGCTCCAAAAACGAGGCATTGGGGCTCTTCGGCGAGGTGTATCGCAAGTATCGTCGTTGCAGTAGTTTGGTTCGTGTGTTCTGCAATCATTATGCTTTACAACCTCACGTTCTCTTACGATATCCCGGGTATTGTATTCGTGTTCATGGATTACATCATACTCATGTACGACATCATGGTGGTGTTTTACTACATGTTCATGTCTGATTGTACGTTGCGTACCAGGGCAATTAAATACTTCTCTAATTACCTGTTCGTGGCCGCATCTTTGGCATCCGTGTGTGCAATTGCAGTTCATCATTAAAACTCCTTTAAATTATGGTACTTGCTATATTGTATGTAAAAAATACATTTGGGTTCATGGCAGATTACTAGTTTTGACATAAAAAAGGACTGTTTAGCTAAACAGCCCCTTTAAATCACAATCTTTTTAATAATATTTCGCCAATTTTGGAATAACTTTAAGCGCATTTTCAAAATATAATTTCCGCAGCACTTCATCCGGTAGGCCAATACCATAAATCATCCATCGCCCTTGGTGGTGCTCGTCCCAATTGTTGTAATGGAAATATTCGTCATAGGTTTCAAAGAAGCGATAATTAGGAATTACATTACCAGCATTAGGCACTAAATCTGTACCGTAAATAATGCGGTCTTGATATTTGATTATAAATTTGCGGGCAGAATAGGGCTGACGGCCAAGTTCTGCAATGCGTTCGGATGTGTCTATATACATATTTGGGAATTCGTCAAGCATTTCGCCTACGCGGGCTAAGTCTTCTGCAATACCGCCAATATGAGGGATTATAAACCGAGTGTTAGGGTTATTGCGCAGCAAAGTTTTGCCGCTTTCCACAAGTTCATCAAACCTGTAAAACTTGGGGTCTGCAAAAGACCAGCTTGGGTGGTGTATCAGTTCTTCATAACGCTCGTTAAACTCGTCTATAGGGTCAAAAAAGGCCATTGGGTCTCCGATATGGATTAAAACTGGGATATCATGTCTTTCGGCGGCTTCCCAAATGCATTTAAGGCGTGGGTCGCAGGGTTTAACGTACTTACCGGTGCTGTCTTGTACGTTTAATCCAAGTTCTTTTAGAAATTTTATGCCACCTGCGCCACGGCGTACATATTCGTCTACTCTTTTGTTAATTTGGTCTGCAAAATCCGGTTCTTCTAATTTAGAAAAATCCACTCTAACAAATGTCAAAAATTTGTCTGGGTATTTTTCCATCATCTCAAGTTGGCGCTCGCCATCCGGGCCTAGCTTGCCATCGAGGTCTACAATCATACGAATGTTGAACTCTTCCATTTTTGCCAAAAGATCTTCTGCTGTGGTGGTTACACCAACGTGGTTGTTTGGAGATAAGTGGTTGTGAGCGTCGATAACAGGGTATTTTGCTTTTGTAATAATGTGCTCTGGTACACGCAGTTGGCTTACAGGCCTAAACTTGTCTAGTGGTATCATTTTTTTGCTCCCTTCATGAGCGAGATTTTTTTATGTTATAGTAACTTACTTCTTATAACTTGTACATCTTTCACTAGTGAGATGACGGTTTGTTCTACTTGATCGTATTTAAACATTTGCTCGTAAGTTATTGCATTGTTTATGGCAAAAAATTGGTCCGCTGGATGGTCGTGTAAAAATGGCGTTAGGTTTTTTACCCGGGCCTCTTTTGTTTGTATGCTGCCTGTTTCCATTTCTTCGCTAAAGTAGTAGGATAATTCTTCGTTATAAAATAGCGGAATTGTAGCAATGTACATGCCGTATTTTATATATTTCATAGGTACCTGTATAAATGTGTCTGCATCGTCTATGCGGTAATTTAAGTGATATTTTTTGTCTGGCAGGCCATGGTATAAAAATGGCTGGTATTTTTCTATAAACGGAATTCTGGCAAAGCGGCTTTCTTTAAAAATTGGAAATAAAATGTTTTCCCGCTCTAGGTTATCTATTGCAAGTGCAAGTAGTTGGTTGGAATTTAGGGTGGTTATATTATGGGTAAGGTAACAGCTTGCAAGTGCCCAAGTTAGAAAAACGTCATTATCTTGCAGGCATTTGTTTTCTAAAATTTCTAAGGTATCGTATTCTGGGCAGGCTGAATTTGCCAGCATTTCGTATGTGGCGTACCCTATAAATTGGTTAAGCAAATGCGAGTCATTATCTTCGAAAAAAATGCGTACAAAGGATTTTTGTGCATGGGTATCCCATTGGGCCATCCATATGGCTGTTTCTAAAATACGTTTATCCAAATTTATATTGAATAGATTTTGCCCATTCAGCACTTGAGCAAGTGCTGTCCATTCGCTGTAACTTGCTTGATAGTAATCCAGTACCAGCCTTAAAAGCGCCTCGTCATAGTGGCCATCTATTAAAAGATTATAAGCCGCCGCTGCCAGAGGTTCAAGATTTATAGGCTTAAAAACCAGTGTACATATTGCTGTAAGCAAAACATCAGCAGGTATGTGCAAATGCTTTTTTTCAATGACGCCTACTGCGCGTTCGAATGCATTGGTTTGCATGTGTATCATTAGGATTTGTGCCATAAAGTCATTATCAAGCTGGTCTATTTCTATTTTTTTGTAATATGCGAGGGCTTGGTCAAAACTAGATGCATTGTAGTAAATTTGCCCAAGTGCCGCCAAAATGCGCATTTTGTAGGCCTGAGTTATAGTCTTTTCTTCAAGAATTGCCTCAAACACAGGTATTGCAGTATCCGGTGGCGCTTGTTGCTTTAAATAATAATTGGCTAAATAAGTGAGCAAATAAAAGCGCCTGTCACCCTTATCAAAAAAATATTGATATAGTTTGTAATCTGCACCTGGTATCATTCGTTCTATGTTTAATTCTTCTGCCAATATATTACGCTGTCCTAAACCTAAGCAAATGTAAGAAAAATTTTGACTGCTTGCGGGTATTATTAGGTCACCTTCTGTTATTTCATGTATTGTCATGCCTCGTTTTTCGGGCTCGGTAATGTAAATATATTTTGCGGCAGATTGTGCCGGAGTGATAAGTTGAAAATTTGTTAGGTTTTGACGCAAGATTTCTTCTACTTTATTTACACTTGGTTCGGTTACCCCCAAGGCTAAACATCTGGCCCAAAAATAGAGGTATAGGCTATTTGCCACTCTGCTTGTAA
>Ga0123352_10004393_pt1 | contig 20758 bp, 19 predicted proteins | sample TergutLab28metaG_FD_89700 | JGI IMG/M metagenome (GOLD analysis project Ga0123352, IMG submission 89700) | Labiotermes labralis P1 segment gut microbial communities from Petit-Saut dam, French Guiana - Lab288 P1 | ecosystem: Host-associated > Arthropoda: Insects > Digestive system > Gut ...
GCTTACCGTATTTACCACAGCAAGCGTCGGGTTGCACTTCTGCATTGCCCTGATTATGCTGTATTGAAGTATTGACTGGAAATCGAGAGATTAAACTATTTACACAGTTTATTTTACACTCCCGATTTACGTTAAAAGTGGTTGTGTGTGGTGGTTTTTGTGAACGATATGCGATGCTTATGGAGGATTGTTTGCTGTGTAAATTGACAACAGAAACATTTCGGCTATTTTAACCATGTTCTTGGTGGTTAGGCTTGGGATTTAAATTTTGGATTAATATAATGGCGTATTATCTATTGGCAAGGTTCGATAAACGGTTGGGCAGCTTGCCAAATGGTGTTAGTCCAATAGGTTAATTTCTATATGGCCTCAACGCCTTTTACTGTGTCAGTTATTCTTTTCATCACTTTTAGATACTCTATTTCGGCTTCCTCTTTGCTTTTTGCGCTTGCTATCAACAAAGCATCAGAAATGATGGAAATCAATTCTTCCTGTTGAACGTTACTTTTGCTGATTAAGTCAACATGTGTATATAAATTTGCCGTATTCTGTTCAATTGCTTGCAAGCTTCTAATGTTTTCACGCCTATATGCTTCTTCATTCACTTCCTTGCGAGCCCGTTCTCAGTGAATCGGCTTGCATAGCCTGATTCAATCACGTTGCGCAGCCATAAAATCATGGTTTGGTTGTACTACCGCTTTCAACGCTGCTTTGGAAAGGTCAAATTTTGCTTATTTACTCCATCAGAATTAAAAATATTATCCATTATTTTTCTCACAGAAGTATTTTTCTACGAAAACAAGTTTTTGTGAAAAGAGAAAGAGAACTTGGCTTTTGTGGGATTTTGTAATAGAAAGTGTGATAGTTCACCTAGATAGTGTGGACATGAGTTCGTTGTGCGGTTTTTCGAGTCTGATTTTTAGTCAATTTAGGAGAGGACGACGACGCATACTGGAAGGAGTAAGCTAGGAGTCCTTGACGAATAGTGGCTAAAAATCAGCCGAAAAGGCGTATAGTATAACTCATGTCCACGCTATCTAGCAGTCAAACATTTTTTTTGACTTTCACTGAATGCATGAGCTGTGGTAAACTAATAAATTACAATCACCGATTCTACTCAGAACATCAATGGACAGCTAGGTAATCTTATTAAGCATTAAAAAAAGTGGCTAAACCACTTTTTTTAATCTTTCTTATATCTTAATCATCTTCTGCGGCTTCAACAAATCCTCAATAGTATCTCTTTCTCTTATCAGCACAGCCTCACCGTTCTCCCTTATCAGCACTTCTGCCGGGCGTAGGCGGCTATTATAGTTTGAACTCATGACAGAGCCGTAGGCTCCGGCATCCAAGATCCCCAAAACATCACCTTCTTGTATTTTAGGCAGCACTCGGTCTTTGGCTAAGATGTCGCCTGTTTCGCAGATGTTGCCGACAACTGTAACTTCTTCCAGCGTTCCACAGTTAACTCCTTCTTCTCTGTAGACTTCGAGGTCGTGGTGAGAATCGTATATAACTGGCCTTGCAAGAACATTCATGCCGAAATCTGTGCCGATATACTTTACAGGGCCATTATTTTTTACGACACGCACTTTGCCTAAAAGTACGCCAGACTCAGCGGAGATATATCTGCCTGGCTCTGCTTTGATTATAATTTCTCTACCATAATCTTTTATGAATTTATCTATCATCGCATCTAGCTTAGTTCCCGCTTCTTTAAGGTCAAGCCTTGCTTCGCCATCCTGCTTTCTATATGGCACGCCGAAGCCGCCACCTAAATCCACAAACTCCAAGTCTTTGAAATTCATAGCCACATCAAGTAAATTAGCAGCACCTTCAACATACGGTGTTATGTCCATAAACAATGAACCTATGTGATGGTTAACGCCGATAAGTGTCAAATTATACTTGTCCAAAATGGCTTTAAGTTCAGGAATATATTCGCGATTGACTCCGAATTTTGTATCCTCACCGCATGTCACAACTTTTTCATGATGGCCTGCACCCACACCAGTATTAAAGCGCACACATACTTTGCCGCCTGGGTTAATTTTTCCGAACTGTTCAAGCTGCGACAGAGAGTCAACGCTCATGGTAATATTTCTATCGATTGCAAACTTCATTTCCTCGGCAGAAACATTGTTACACAGATACAAAATATTTTCAGGGGAAAAGCCTGCCTGAAGTTCCGCCGTAAGCTCTGCCGGGCTCATGCACTCAGCATCTAATCCCACGTCATGTATAATCTGTAAAAGGGCTATGTTTGAATTAGACTTAGCGGAATAATTTACTCTGAAATTTTTGTAAGAGACCAAATTTTTCATCTCTTCGGCGCGTTCTCGAAGAACAGATTCGCTATAGACATACAGCGGCGAACCGAACTCATTGACAAGCGATACAGGGTCTGTATTACCGTAAAAATTGCATTCATCTGTTACTTTTGAGTTAAGCTTAATCATGATGCCTCCCGTGGTGAGCGTATATTTTGACTACATTATACAATATTTTTAAGATCTGACCAGACTTAAAAAAAGAAAAGTACTTTTTCAAAAGGTCTGTTTGCACAATGTGAGTAGAAACACCCCTCTTCGTTCGGTGTTTCTTTCTATGTGCATATTATACAATATAAAACAAAATTTTTCAAAGTAATTATTTTATGATATAATATGCGCATAGGAGAAACGCGTAAGCGCTTCATTCGGTGTAATGAGGCTTTGAGAAGCAAAGTCGAGGTTATGTAATATTTACTCATATAGTTGTTAAGTTGACAAGCCATCTAAACATTCCTTCTGAATTCACAAAACGAGTAAGTTCGTTTGACCGACCGTTTCAAATTTAACTTACTATAAAAATAATTGTAGGTGATTTCTTGAGTACAAATATAATTACGAGCCCTCAAAACAATTTAGTAAAAAAGTTCAAATCCCTCCAGGCATCCAAAGGCAGAAAGCGTTTTGGCGAGTTTATTGTTGAGGGCAATAAGTTTGTGCTTGACATACCGGAAAGCTGGGAAGTGTTAAACACAATTTTTTCTGAAAGTTATGCGGAGAAAAATAGTGAAGCAGTTTACCATGCAGCTTTTCCTATTATTCTTAAAGACAGCATTTTTAATGCATTATCAGACGCTGTTACGCCTGCCGGGATAATGGCCGTTGTCAAAATGAAAGAGTATGTGCTCTCCGACATGCTTTCATGCCCGAAAAAATTCATTATCCTAGTATGTAACTTGCAAGACCCGGGTAATATGGGCACGATCATAAGAACCGCAAACGCAACAGGCGCCTCGGGAGTAATAGTATCTCCGGACAGCGCAGATATTTGGAGCTCAAAAGTAGTACGTGGGACGGCGGGATCTATATTTAATCTGCCGATTGTGGTGAAGGATATAGAGTTTGCTGCAGCGGAGCTTAAAGCCCGCGGTATCGAACTCATTGCCACAGACGTAAAGGCTTCCATTAGTCCATATCAAGCTGACTTCACAAAGCCGCTAGCACTAATGATAGGCAATGAGTCAAAGGGCTTAAGCGCTGAGATGCTTGCGCTATCGGATGTGAAAGTCAGGCTGCCTATGTCTGCGCAGGTAGAGTCTTTGAATGCCTCGGTTGCAAGCGGGGTGCTAATGTATGAGGTGTTGAGGCAGAGAAATGTACAATTCTAACGATTGACAAACTCCTCCACTATGAAACGTGGACGTGCCTTAATTTCCAAATACGCCTTGCCTAAGTATTCGCCGATGAGTCCAATGGCTATCATCTGAGTCCCGCCTATGAGCCATATGGATGACAAAATAAGTCCGCCTAATGCCGTCACGCCTCCAACAATTGTTACAATAAGCGAAATAAACCCAATTACTACCATAATCAAGCCCAAGAGAGATATAATGCGGATAGGCACAGCGCTTAGGCTTGCTATGCCCTCGAAAGCGAACGCCAGCATCTTTTTAAGAGGGTATTTACTCTCGCCGGCAAAACGTTCGCCGCGCTCATATTCCACAATATCGCTTTTATAGCCCACCATCGGAATTATGCCTCTGAGGAACAAATTGACTTCCTTAAATTCGCTGAGCCCCTCTAGCGCACGCTTGCTCATGAGCCTGTAGTCGGCGTGGTTGAATACTATTTTTGCACCTAGACGTTCCATGAGCTTATAGAAGCCTTCGGCGGTAGCCTTCTTGAAGAAAGTATCCGTATCTCTGCGGCTTCTGACGCCGTAAACTATATCGCAACCCTCGTAATACTTATCTATCATTTTGTCAATTGCATTTATGTCGTCTTGCAAATCTGCGTCCATTGAAATACTGAAATCAGCATAGGGGATAATAGTCATAAGTCCTGCTAAAAGGGCATTTTGGTGGCCGCGGTTACGGCTTAAGTTTATTCCTGAAAAAAGCTTGTCAATTTCATGAAGCTCATTTATTTGTCTCCAAGTTGCATCTGTTGAGCCGTCATTTACAAACACTACACGGCTATCTGCAGAAATTTTACCGTTATTTATTAGAGAGTTCATTTTTTCTTTTAGGCGCTTCGCCGTTTCCGGCAAAACTTCCTCTTCTTTGTAGCATGGCACAACAATGTATAACACGTTGCCTTCTTTCGCTTGTGAGCCGCTTTCCATTACTACACCATCCTTATTGTCCTTAGTTTGTTTTGATACAAGCCAATAATAACATAATAGGAATCTTTATTCAACAATATACCCCTTGTATATTGCAGTTATTTTTGTTATATTTAAGCTCCAAAGCATTAGAGGTGTTATTATGCATATAGGTAGCTGTACATTCTATCTTGCAATCCCTTGGGCTAAGTCCCTAAAGGATAAGCGGCAATGCGTAAAAAGCATAGTTGAGCGGATGAAGAATAAATTCAATATAAGCGTTGCCGAAATTGGCGAAAATGATAGTCATAATACGGCGCTCGTGGGCTTTGTGTGTGTGTCGGTAAGTAAAAAGCATGCAGAGACTATGGTTATGCGTGTAATTGATTTTGTCGAAAGTAGTACGGATGCCGAGGTTTATGGCATAGAAACAGAGATGTTGTGATGACAAAGCAATTGCATTCTTGGCTTTGTTGTGTTATAATGTGAAGCTGGGATTATACGTGAACAATGTGAACGAGGGAGGCTCTATCTAATGAGTAGTAAGTTTGAGGTAATTGAGACTAATAAAGCAAAAATTACATTCGTAATCGGTCCGGATAAGTTTGAAGAAAGCATAGAGCAAGCATACAAGGAAAACCGTAGTAAAATCAATATTCCCGGGTTTAGGCAAGGTAAAGCTCCGAGGAAAATTATTGAGCTTAATTTTGGAAAGTCTATATTCCATGAAGATGCGATAAACATAGCATTGCCTGAGCTTTATGAAGCAGCGATAAAGGAGCTTAACCTTGAGGTAGTGTCGAGGCCTGAAATAAACATAGAAGAGATGAATGACGACATAGGTGTGACAGTTTCGGCGGTAGTCTATACTAAGCCTGAAATAGCGGTGGAAGCTGATGTGTATAAGAATGCCGAGTTCACAGAGATTGACACGACAGTCAGTGATGATGAGATATCGGCGGAGGTAGACAGAGCAAGGGAGCAGAACTCTCGTATGGTGCATGTTGAGCGTCCTATAGAAGACGGAGATATAGTTACCATAGACTTTGAAGGTTTTATTGACGGCATCGCTTTTGATGGCGGCAAAGGGACAGATCATGACCTTACAATCGGCTCAAAGAGCTTTATTGATAACTTTGAAGAGCAATTGATTGGCAAAAACATTGCTGATGATTTAGAGGTAAATGTATCGTTTCCTGAGGCGTATCACGCAGAAAACTTAGCGGGCAAGCCGGCTATGTTCAAGGTCGAGATAAAGGACATAAAAGTGAAGGAGCTGCCTGAGCTTAATAATGATTTTGCGCAAGATGTTTCTGAGTTTGATACTTTAGATGATTATAAAAATAGTATAAAAGAAAAACTGCAAGAGCGAAAGAGCGCAGAGGCAAAGAGCAAAAAAGAGGATGAACTCATAAGTTATATAATAGAAAAAACGCCTATGGATATTCCTGAGATTATGATTGATAATCAAGCGGATCAAATGGTTAACGATTTTGCGAACCAAATCAGCAGACAAGGGATTCCATTTGAACAATATATGCAGTATATGGGGCAGGATCTAGAAACGCTTCGAGCCTCTTACAAAGTTGGTGCCGAAAAGCAAGTTAAAGGACGTTTAGTGCTTGAGGCCATTGTTAAGGCAGAGAATTTCGTAGTAACAGATGAGGATATGGACGCAGAGCTGGTGCGCATTTCTAAGAATTATCAAATGCCGATCGAAAAACTTAAAGAAGTTATTCGTCCTGAGGATAGAAAAAGTCTTGAAATGGATATAATGGTACTCAAGGCACTTAATTTGATTAGTGACAATGGAAAGGCGAAGAAGGAATAAGAAAGTAGTGCATGATCAAGGATGCACGATAGACGCTTGAATGATTTTAACGACCCACTAAGGAGGCAGAAATGAGCTTAGTACCTTATGTAATCGAGCAAACAAGCAGAGGCGAGCGCTCTTACGACATATATTCAAGGCTCTTAAAAGACAGAATCATTTTCTTGAGCCAAGACGTTAATGATGTAACCGCAAGCCTTATAGTAGCACAACTTTTGTTCTTAGATGCGGAAGATCCTGATAAAGATATTAACTTCTATATAAATAGTCCGGGGGGGTCTGTAACTGCGGGCTTCGCCATCTATGACACAATGAGGCATATTAAGGCGGACGTTTCCACTATTTGCGTGGGACTTGCAGCAAGTATGGGAGCTTTCCTTCTGGCAGGAGGGCAAAAAGGTAAAAGATACGCACTGCCGAATGCTGAGATAATGATACATCAACCTTTAGGCGGTGCCAGAGGTCAGGCCTCAGATATTAAAATCCATGCAGATTGGATTTTAAAAACCAAGGGAAAATTAAATCAAATATTATCAGATAACACAGGTCAGCCTTTGGAGGTAATTGAAAAAGATTCGGATAGAGACTTCTTCATGTCCGCAGAGGATGCAAGGAGCTATGGTTTGGTAGATTCGATAATTACATCGAAGTAGTATTAACAGTAATAGATAATAAAGGAGACATATATGGCGCCTAAATCAGATGGCAAAAAGCAGTTTCGGTGCTCATTTTGCAGCAAGCCTCAAGAGCAGGTGAGGAAGCTTGTAGCAGGGCCTAATGTTTATATTTGTGATGAGTGCATTGAGCTCTGTAACGATATTCTAGATGAGGACTTAGCTGAGTTTATTGATTTTGGTGAGGATGCGCAGCTTCCAAAACCTAAAGAGATTAAGACTAAGCTCGACGAATATGTAATCGGGCAAGATGATGCTAAAAGAGCCATGGCGGTGGCGGTATATAATCATTACAAGCGCATAACCCAAGGGGTTCATGAGGATATTGAAGTTCAAAAGAGTAATGTCTTGGTAGTAGGGCCTACGGGCAGTGGAAAAACTTATATTGCCCAGACTATGGCAAGGCTTTTGAACGTGCCTTTTGCAATGGCTGATGCGACGTCTTTGACTGAGGCAGGGTATGTTGGTGAAGACGTTGAAAATATATTGCTTAAGCTTATACAGGCGGCAGATTTTGATATTGAGCGTGCTCAGCAAGGCATTATATTCGTTGATGAAATAGATAAAATTTCAAGGAAGTCGGATAATCCTTCAATCACCCGCGATGTAAGCGGTGAGGGTGTTCAGCAGGCACTACTCAAAATTCTGGAAGGCACTGTTGCCTCTGTACCGCCTCAAGGCGGAAGAAAACATCCGCATCAGGACTTTATACAGATTGACACTTCAAACATTTTATTTATCTGCGGCGGTGCTTTTGCGGGTCTGGATAAGATTGTGGAGCAGAGGCTCAATAAAAAAGTGATCGGCTTTGGCGCAGAGACTAAGACAAAGAAAGAAAAGTTAGAGTCGGATATATTAAAGAGCCTTGAGCCGCAAGATCTGCAAAAGTTTGGACTTATACCCGAGCTAATTGGCCGCTTGCCGGCTATTGTGGTTTTGTCGGCGTTGAGTGTGGACGCTTTAGTTTCGATACTTACAGAGCCTAAGAATGCGATTATCAGCCAATTCCAGTATTTGTTTGAGCTTGACAATGTTTACCTCGAGTTTGAAGAGAATGCGCTTAGAGCCATTGCTTCAAAGGCGATAGAGCGGGGCACTGGAGCTAGGGGGCTTAGAGCTATAGTTGAGGAGTTCATGACGGACATTATGTTTAACGTTCCATCTGATGAGACAGTTGAGAGGATCGTTATAACTGAAGGCTGTGTGCTCCATAAAGAGGCGCCTATGATTACTCATAACCCTGAAAGGCAGCCGATAGTGCGTCCCAAGAAAAAGAAGGCTAAGACGAGGGCTGTGTCGGTTAGTTGACATAAAACCTTGGGGCTTTACCCCAAACCCAGGCTGCATGGGCGAGCAGTTCAAAATATGAACGGAGCTTGCGGAGTTCGTGTTTTGAACGACCAGCCCCACAAGCTTTTGAAAAAGCTTGATCAAAACTTTATTGAAAACGGCGCATATGCGCCGTTTTTGGTATATAAAAATAAGGAGGAGAGAAGATGGAGACTTTGTTTGATGTGAGTGGAATAAAGATTGAGACAGATAGGTTAGTATTGAGCCCTTTTACAGAAGCAGATTTAGAAGATTTTTACAGTTATGCTTCTGTCCCCGGCGTTGGTGAGATGGCAGGCTGGCCTCATCATAAGTCCATAGAGGAAAGTAAAACAATTTTAGATATGTTTTTGACAGAAAAAAATGTATTTGGGATTTACCATAAAGCTGATGATAAAGTGATAGGCTCTGTTGGTTTACATAATACTACCTCATGGGCGGATGAAGATGAGCGGTATAATCACTTGAAACTCAAAGAAATTGGGTATGTATTGTCTAAGGATTATTGGGGGCAGGGGCTTGTAGTTGAAGCGGTAAGGGCTATAATTGACTATGGTTTTGATGAACTTGGGCTTGATGCGTTTTCTTGCGGTCATTTTGCAGAGAATGATCAGTCGAAGCGGGTTATCGAGAAATGTGGTTTTGCTTTTGTGAAAGTAGGGACATATTATTCTAAGCTATTGGATAAGCACTATGATAGTCTGAAGTATATTTTGCTGAGGGATGGTGTGTAGGAGGGTATAGTCAGTAAGCTTGAAAAATGTCTAAAGAAAGAACAGTTAATTTTGTACTATAGTCATCTGACTATATATAAACAAGTTTCGGTTTTGCATTACCGTTTTCAGATATGAGCGGTACAATTGCATTTATGTTTAGGCTTTGCATTGCCCAGAGGGCGGAAATCCCTACGTAGGGACGACCGCCCTCGGTTCATTCTCTAAGGCCTCTACCAATAGAATCTCCAATGTCGAATCGGTTATATAGATACCAAGATACAATGAACACTCTATCAACTTGTATAGTTCTGTTGTCGTAAATATACTCGCCTACAATATGTAGCCTGCGCTCCGGACGTCTGGTAAACATCAAAGGGTCTACCCTCCAGACAAATCTCTTATCAACTACTTCTCCCACAAAAGTAGGTTCATTGAGTAGTGTATAAAATTCATTGTTTCTGGTGTCATTATCAAAATATGCCATTGTTTTGATGATGAGTATGATAAACATTGCTACCGCAGTTATAATCATTAGTGTAATTTTAATTTTTAATATTTTCAAATAATATCCCCTCTTCATACCAATATTTATTACGCATTAAGCGGGTAGGATTGCCGAGAGAGGCAATCCCTGTGCAGGAACGGCACTCCCGGTCGTCCGGTCAACAGCCAGAGCTTTTTAAGTTTCGTTTTGCTCCGAATTAAAGTGTTTTAGATACTGCTTCACGGCATTCACCGCAAAGAAAAGTCCTGTTTAACTTCTGAACATCGGTATCGTCATTACAAGCAAAGCAAGTAGGTGTATGTCTTGCCAGAATGATGAAGTTTCCCGGCTCAACAGGGGCAATCCTGAAAAGGTCACCCTCGAACACACCTAAAGATTCGCGTACTTCTTCAGGTAATGTAATGCGGCCTTTCTTGTCGATAGTGCTAATGAGATCCATAATTTTTTCCTCCTTAGAAATAGTTAGCTTTTTTATAGCCTGATATTTTTAGTGTTTTCGAAGTTTGTTGAGTATAATTATTACAATGATCCGCTTTTTACCTCAACTTTTCCGAAAGAGTTGAGATACATCATGAAAAACAATGACAAATTTATGGTATTTGAGGTATTAAATCAACAATTGCAAGAAAAAAGGGCTGAGATATTCGGCCCTAACAAATTGAGTATATTTTTTTCTCCATATATGCATATCTTCTTCATTAGGTAGTCACCTCCTCGCCAAATGTTATCTCTTTAGTGATATTACGGATTGTTGAGGCCATTTCCAAAGCTCTGATTTTATAGCCTTTACCTCGCTTTTTAAAGATGTTCTCAAGAAGTTCGCAATAATCTAAAACTCTGTAGTACTCTCGCCTATCAATAAAATAGGGAATAGTTTTTTGCTCAATAAACTCTATAGACTCGTCATTATTTATAGATAGCAAATGTGCTAAAGACTCGAAAGCCAGTAAGAAGTGTGTATTCCCCTCAGCCAAAGACATAGCCTTGGACAGAAGAGGTCTTGCTTTGGAAGTTTTCTTATCAGCTATTAAACATCGAATCTTCCAATACATATTTTCAAGATAGTAGTTATCAATTTTTTCATATATTTCAAAGACTTGATCAAAATACTTTATAGCCTCTGCATATTCCTTTGCTTTAAAGCAAGCGCAACCATAATTATGTAATGCCATATGGATGAAAAACTTGTTATTGCTGCCCATTACTTCTGCTAAACTTTTATCAAGAAGTTGCTTTGCTCTTGCAACTTGACCTATTCTGACATAATTTATTGCAAGTACGCTATCTATATAGGCTCTTGATACGCCAGTTTTATTATAGTCAGATTCATGATACACTTTTTCTATTGTGCCTACAGCTAGTGCATACTTACCAAGTTCACCGTAGCACATTGATAAGTTTAAGTAAAGACCAACATCTCTTTCAAGAGCATACGCTTCTAAATCACGGGATTTAAGATAAAACTGTAATGCTATTTTAAAGTTGAATCTGTATAGATACACGGAACCCATGTTGTAATAAAAATGATGTTGATTTTCATAATTAGCTTGCTCAATATGAGGCTCTTCAGCTAGCAATGTTTCTTCGGCAAGCTCAGGTTTTGCCTCTTTTAAGACCAGTCTTATCTCAAACATTCTATAAAGCGTGTACAAATCCGGCTCAAACGGCAGCTTCGTTATTACGGCAAAATTTTTCTGATTTTTCCGTGCTTCATGAACAAGCCCGTTCCTAATCAAATCTTTCCATTTATACAAGTGTTGTCTAAAAAACAGACGTTCTCTCTCAGTGAGCGGAGCATTTTCAACACCAAAGAATTCCTTCGCTGCTTTGATATCTTCTTCGCTATACTCCCACTCGCCGCTTTCGACCTTGCTTATCTTTGATTTTGAACATTTCAAGGCTTCTGCCAAAGCTTCTTGTGTGTATTTTCCGAACTCCCTTAGTTGTTTAATTTTCTGACTTGGGGTTAATCTTATATTACTTTCCATAAAATCACCTCTATAGCCCAGACAAATATCTTTTTCAACAAAATTATACACTATACGTCATGTCCATGCAAGAGATTTTTAGAATGTTTTCAGTAAATATGTAAAATATTAAAGAGCGACCCGTCGGTGATACGCCGTGGGTCGCCCGCTTTTACTCCTACAACAAATGATTCTCAAGCACCTGCTTTTCGTAATTAAAGTCCTCAATCTGCAAATAATACTCAGCGCAATCGATAAGCGCTTTCGCAGGCGCAAGCCCTATAAGCTCGCTCCCTATTACGTGAACACCCCATCGCTTAGCCTCGGCTTTGATAGCTTCAACAACAGTGTAGATTGAAGTCTTTTCATAATTAACAAGGTTCATGGATACTTGGGCGACGTCACGCTCTTCCAAATAAACGCCCATGCCTTTTACAAACGCTAGCCCGCCGGATGACCCACGTACTTTTTTAGCAATCTTATTAGCTATTTCCACATCATTTGTAGAAAGGTTTACGTTAAATGCCACAAGCGGCATACGTGCGCCAACCGCTACGACACCCGCTGTTGGGTGAATTTCTTGCCCGCCAAAGTCAGGTATCCACTTTTCCGTTTTAATTTTTTCAGGCATCCCTTCAAACTGACCTTTGCGAACCGCCGCTAAATTGGCTCTGCTTGAGTTCTTTGCCGATTCTTCGTATAAAAACACAGGGATCCCAAGTTCACTGGCAATTCTCTCGCCAACACGCTTTGACATCTCCACGCATTCTTCCATAGTCATTTCTTTCACAGGAACAAATGGGATAACGTCAGTCGCACCCATCCTTGGATGCTCGCCTGAATGCTTTGTCATGTCAATCAGCTCCTGAGCCTTTTTACAAAGCTGAAAAGCTGCCTCCTCCATGCCCTCAGGACTTCCGACCAATGTAAATACGCTTCTATTATGGCTTGCATCCATTGAATAATCCACAAGGGACACTCCCGGGATGCTCCTTGCACAGTCTGCTAACGCTTCAATTACTTTTTCGTCTCTTCCCTCACTGAAATTAGGTATACAGTCTACTAATTTAGGCATTTTCTAGTCGCTCCTCTGTAATGTATTGGATAAGGATATACTCTTAAATAAATGGGTCCAGGGACTAGTCCCTGGCGGGGTTTGGGGCAGAGTCCCATGGTCCTATAGCCTCAACTTCCTTGTCCACAAGCTCATCACTTGCAATAAACGGAATCGTAATATGTCCCTTACCTTTATAATTTTCGTTGTATTCGGCCGCTGTTGACACAGAATTCTCATTTCTAGCCCATGAGCGCCTGGCCACACCGCCCATAACATCCCACATGAGCGATAATCTGATAATCTCATCCACTCGTTCAGACCCATCAAGCACAAGCCCGAATCCGCCGTTAATGGACTTTGAGATACCTACGCCACCGCCGTTATGAAGTGATATAAGGCTCATACCTCTTGCTGCATTGCCTGCAAAGCATTGAGTTGCCATATCGGCCATGATATTGCTACCGTCTTTTATATTCGCAGTTTCTCTAAAAGGCGAGTCCGTTCCTGAAACATCATGATGATCACGCCCAAGCATGATAGGGCCAACCTCTCCGTTTCGCACCATTTCATTGAACTTGAGCGCAATAGCCACACGCCCTTCCGCATCCTGATACAAAATACGTGCCTGAGAGCCTACAACCATCTTATTCTTCTTCGCGTCACGGACCCATATATAATTATCCCTATCTTGCCCCCTGCGCTCAGGGTCAATTAGGCTCATGGCCACAGCGTCGGTTTTATCTAAGTCTTCCACTTTGCCTGAGAGGCAAATCCATCTAAACGGCCCATAGCCATAATCGAATAACAACGGCCCCATAATATCCTCGACATAGGATGGAAAGATAAAACCGTCTTTATCATCATATCCGTTCTTGGAAATCTCCGTAACACCTGCATCGTATACCGACTTCAAGAACGAATTGCCGTAATCAAAGAAGTATGTGCCGCGCTTATGCAGGGCCTTTATAAGCTTGTAATGCTTTTTGAGAGTCTCATCAACCAACTTCACAAATCTATCCCTGTCAGTTTTTAAAAGCTCCGTGCGCTCTTCAAAGCTTACAGATGATGGACAGTATCCTCCGTCGTAAACATTATGGCAGCTTGTTTGGTCGCTTAGGAGGTCAATCTTTATGTTAGCATCGACTGCATATTCCAGCAAATCAACAATATTGCCGTGATAAGCGATGCTCATAGGCTCGCCTTTTTGCATGTACTCATAGGAGATATCAAAAGCTTCTTTTGCGCACGCTGTTACTTTAGATACCCAGCCTTGGGAGTGGCGCGTTTCAATCCTTGAATAGTCAACCTCAGCGATAATACCAACCCCACCCGATATCTCGACCGCCTTCGGCTGTGCACCGCTCATCCCGCCAAGTCCGCTTGATACAAAGAGTTTACCTTTCATGTCATCCTTTTCGCCGGCACCTAGGAAAAGCCTCGCCGCATTTAAAAGCGTGTTGAATGTGCCGTGAACTATGCCCTGCGGCCCTATGTACATCCAGCCCCCAGCCGTCATTTGCCCGTAATTGGCAACTCCCATCTGCTGCGCAATTTCCCAATCTTTCATATTGTCAAATGCACCGACCATAAGTGCATTCGTTATAATTACACGCGGCGAATTCGGCCTTGAAGGAAAAAGACCCATAGGATGCCCACTTTGGATAACTAACGTCTGCTCGTCTGTCATAACTTCCAGATACTTCTTTATCAGTCTGTACTGTAGCCAGTTTTGACATGGGCAGCCGGTCTCACCATATGTGACAAGCTCATAGGGGTAAAGCGCCACATCAAAGTCCAAATTATTATCAATCATAACCTGAAAAGCCTTGCCGTCAGTACAATTGCCCTTATACTCATCTATAGGCTTAGCATAAATTCTCTCCTGTGGCCTGAACCTATAGGCATAGATCCTGCCATAAGTTTTAAGCTCTTCAAGAAACTCAGGAGCCATCAGCGCATGAAGCTCCTCAGGTAGATATCTAAGTGCATTTTTAAGTGCTACTTTGGTTTGTTCTTTAGTTAGGCGAAAGCCCCTTGAAGGCGCACGCCTTATGCCTTCCTGAAACTTCGGGTACTCCGGCAAGGAATTGTCCAGCTTGATTTCCATAGCCACACCTATCTGACTGTTTGTCAACATCGGCTTACCTCCTATATATGTTGTTTTGTTCCTATACTTTGTAAGGGCAACGGCTTAACCTAGAAGTTTTAATTATATCCGGATAGAGCAAGCGGGTACATTTAAAGTACGCTTGCGTTGGTCTGGCGCAGGTTGCCGCCCCTACTCAGGCATTTACCGTTTGTATACTAAATCTACTTTAAAGTAATCCCAAAACAATTCAGGTTCAAAATCATCCTTACGCTATATTTTGTAATGTCCAGAATTCGGTAATATAAAATTAGTGAAGGCTGTTTTTAACACAGAATTACTTTATTACCCAGCATCAGAAAGTACAAAACTTAACAAGGATATTTTTCACACAATTGCATCATCAAAAAACTCCCGGAAGCCGTTGCTTTTCTGACGAAACTTCAGCCCGTCTATTTAGCTATAATCATCTGATATAATTGAATAATAACATACATCTTGATAAATACCTTCAATTTTTGTAAAGTTACGTAATATTCCTTCAAGTACCATCCCTGACTTTTCCAGAACCTTGCAGGAAGCGATATTTGACTTCATGGCAAGGGCTTCGATTCTTTCAGCATGGAGCTCATCAAAGGCGTAACTAACAAGTGCTCTGCTTATCTCTGTCGCATAACCTAATCCCCAAAAGTTTGGCAATAGATTATACCCAGTAACACATCTATCAACGTTTTTATTGAAAGACAAGACCCCTGCTTCACCAATATAAGTATTTTCATTCTTATCAAATAAAGCATGGAATCCGATAGAGCTATTCGCATATCCTGCTATCAACTTCTCTAGTTTTTGCTCCGACTGCAAGATATCCTCATGCGTATGCATCGTAGAGTGTTTCCAAACAATAGGGTTTGACATTAATCGGTGATAATCATTTATATCGTCTATTGTATAAGGCCTTAAAACTAGCCTTTCTGTTCGGATAATCAAACTACCCTCCATACAAAAACCCCATTATTCTCTCCTCGATATGCAAAATCGAACCTCTTTCAATTACAGGGTTAAATATCACCACATCGCCACCACGCCGCAAAAAATCAAACAGAGCCTCATATACCTCCGGTTGAAGCTCTAGACTATATAAGGGCGGCATAACTAAATGCCTTTTGTCCGCTACAAATGCTTCAAACTCATCTCTGTCCGTCCATTTATCAATGATGTGGTCCTTCTCGCCATAGCGATATCCCTTTGTTTCCATATATTCATTCACAACATCCCTAAACGCACGGCTTGCAGAAATCAGCCCTGATTTTTCAAAATTCATGATCTTTATGAAGTCAATCTGAGTTTCTTTGCTTGTAACGATGCTTATCGGTAATATACTTGGCCATGGTTCAGGAAGAAGGGATAGTACATGTGCGCTAGATTCCTCTGTCACTAAAATCATGTCAAACTCACTAAAAACCAGCGCTGGCTCCTTGAATTTAGATATATCCTCTATCAAGTACGCATTTATTTTAATCCCTTTAAAGCTCGCAAGCTGCCTAGAGAGCACCGACAAACATTCGCTAGATGCATGGATTAACGCAAGCCGCACATTGCCAAGCCTAAATTTACGTGAATGCTTAATCTCCGCATATTCCCATGCTTCTTTAGGCGTTAGATTCTTATCTGCAAGCGCATCAAAGAAAGCCTCTCCAAGTTCATGCCAAGGGCCTCTGCTTTCGTCGTTCTGCTTCAGCACATATACGCCTGAGCCCCAAACAATGCCAACCACACCATCATTCGCAAGCTCCGCATAGGCCTTCTTCACAGTGCCTCTGGACACATTCATTTTAAGTGCCATGTCCCGTTCAGCTGGAAGCTTAGCACCGTATGGCAGTTCACCTGAGCTTATCATATTTTCAATTTGGCTCATAATTTGCCGATAAATAGGTTCATTCCGCATATTCTTCTAGTCCTATCTATACTAATTCCAAGTTAAACCTAAGAAAGCAAGACGAAAAAACAGAGAGGTAGAGCGTTTTTCGTCAAAGCAGACACTAACCTAGATTAATATGTGCAGGTAACGAGGTATGTATGATTGCTTTCGCAATAAATTCTTGTCAAATACCTAATCAAGTTTCGTTTAAAAATGCCTAGAAACCGGCACCGTTTCGTCTCACTTTCTTAGAATTGACTTGGGATTATTACAATCAAACGTTATGCCAAAGTTAGCTCGCAATTTCAATCAGGTTAGTGTGAATAGATGTTTGACTAGAATTAATTATCTTATTACCCACATGGTCGTTCTCAAGATTTCATAAAAATTATCCGATTCATAAGTAACAACATTATCAGATACTTTAGTAACTCCCGGGAAGTGAGATGCACGATTAGCGTGGCCATGCTCTTTGCAATAAAGTTCTGCCTTAAAATGAGCAGGCAGCTTAACAAGCGCACTCTTCAAATCTTGCTTAAGTGCAGTTTCACTAAGCTCACGGATGCTCTTAAGCGTATCCTCAGTCGAGTAGTTTATGGTTAAATTGCCAAGCCCATCTTTAACCACGCATGTCACAAGCTTTGGATGCAAGTCTTTAGAATCTTCACAAAGCATTTTATCGCCGCTCAAAAATACAGTAGGCACGCCTTCAAGAGCAGCAGCATAGCTGTATAACGTGAATTCGCTGGCATTAACACCGTTAATATAAAGCCCTGTATGAGCCCCGCTTAAAGTATGTGACATTGGGTTACCCATTCTGCCTGCCGCCGTGTGATAGCCTATGAACATAGCCGCATCAAATGTACCATCAATGCCATACGCCATGGAATAAGGATGTCCGTTCCAACCACGGATCAAAGTAACGCCTGATGGCATACGCGTAGGATCAATGTTTCTGCCGGAAGAATGCGCATCTCTTACCACAATTTCTGTCGCACCTGCGGCTTTTGCACCTTCGATGGCCATAAGCACTTCTTCTGTCATCTGCTTTGCATGGAGATCGTAAGATGATGAATTAGCCCTCTCCGTCTCATCCCATGCTGTTGTTGTTGTAATACCTTCAATGTCTACACTGATAAATACTTTCATATGACTAACCTTCCTCCTTATATACTAAACTGTCGCCCTGTGGCGAAAAATGGGCTTCGTTTGTGGCTCACCTTCGATTATGACGACAGCTTTAAGCGTCACGAACTTTAAAACTGGAAGGGCAGCTTTGCTGCCCTAAGGAGAATCGACGGATGCAATGCTTTGCGCAGCAAAGATTGCAAGTCGATTCAATCCGGTATATTTCTCGCGAAAGACTTGAAGTAGACAAAGTCCGGTCTACGCAAGCATGCTTAAGTACGCCCATTTACACCGCCCGGCTGCATACCTGCTGAGACTCCCGCGACCGGCTAGCCCTTATATACTCTCGCAACTCTCCCGGAAATAATCGAGAGTATAGCAAGGTATGACTGCTTCATTTGATCTTGCAAATCAAGCACTGTTACCGACTCATCACCATCTGTGCCAAGTACTGTCACGACATCCCCAATTTTTGTCTCTATGCCGCTCACGTCAAGAAACATCTGGTCCATACAAATGCCTATAACAGGTGCTCTTTTGCCATTTACAAGCATCACGCCTTTGCCGGAATTGCCTAAGCTACGTAAATACCCATCGCCGTATCCCATGCTTATTGTCGCAACATCGGTAGGCTTTGTGACTTTATATGATCCGCTATAACCCACAGTTTCACCCGCAGGCACAGTCTTAACATAAGTAATATAAGCACGCCAGCTAAGCACGTAGGAAAGATCGAATACATTAGTGCAATTCCCATGCTCATCAAGATTTTCATCAATACCGTAAAGCAAAACTCCCGGACGAATATGTGTTATCTCATCATCAAAGAGCCATGTGGACGCACCAGAGTTAGAGACATGTACATACTTAAGCTCAAACTTATGCGCCTTAGCTTGCGCAACTGCTTGTTTAAACTTACTAAACTGCTCATAGGTCGCCGATTTGTCCCTTATTTCAGATTGGTAAAAGTGAGTGAAAATTCCCGCTACTTTGACATGGGAAAGTCCCTTAAGGTATTCGCATAACGCCTCCATTTCCTCACCCGGACGTACACCTACTCTGTTAAGCCCGGTTTCAATTTCTATATGTACGGTGGCTATTTTGTCTGCCTTTTTGGCCTCTTCATTAAGAAGCTTTAAATACTCGGCATCATAGGCGGAGCTTTGCAAATCGTACTCAACTACCGCTGATATATTGTGGTACGGTACACCGGAAACAAGCAATATATCTTTTTTTATGCCCGCATCCCGAAGTTTTATAGCTTCACAAGCTGTGGCCACGCCAAACGTCTCGATGCCGCAGTGTATGTCCAAATGCTTACCTATTTTGACAATATCTTGCCCATAAGCATTGCCTTTAATTACCGAAATGATATCAACCTTTGGCCCGATCCCTTTCCTTATTTTTTCTACATTGCTGCTTAAAATTGATAGGTCAACTTCCAAATAAGTATTATGTACCTCCAATTATACCGCTCCCTCCGTGAAATTAATAGTCATTGTAGTTGAAAAATGTCATAACATAAGCGCAGTATTTTTTCTCAAGGCAAGGCTGGTCGGCCGCAAGTGGCTTGCTACACCAACGAGCATCCTGGGATGTGTTGACGACGCATTCTCGGAGATTGACTGATAGGAGACGCAGACGATGCATTGAGCAAAAAAGGCAAGTTTTGTTTGACAGTCTTTAATTACGGTGACTATTTTCCTTTGTAGAAAATCTATTGTATACAGTATACCAAAAAAAGAGGTATAATGTATACAATAGCAATAGATTTTTTTAAAAGTATTATAAAACGATAGAGGGAGGATATTAATATGCCAAAGGCAGATCAAGTTTTAGTTCTCTACAATATGAACGAAGAGCAAAAAAAGAGATTGGAATCCATCAGCCCAAGTACCAAATACGTGTATGAAACACCCGCCACTCTAACTGAGGGCATTATAGCAGGCTCAGACGTTATTCTTGGAAGTGTCGCACCTAGTGCTGTGACTAATTCGAAAAAGCTTAAATGGTTACAGCTTTGGAGCGCAGGTTCAGACTTATTTCAAGAATTCGGCAAATTCCCTGAAAATGCGATACTAACTAACGGTTCCGGCGCATATGGTCTAACCATATCAGAGCATCTTATCGCCATGATAATAATGCTTAAAAGAAAGCTCTATGTGCACTATCAGGATCAGCTTGAGTGCATTTGGGGCTCGGGGGTCGGTGAAATTTCATCTGTTTACGGATCTACAATACTTATAATTGGGCTGGGAGACTTGGGGATCGAGTTTGCGAAAAAAGCCAAGGCCATGGGAGCAACTATAGTTGGGGTTAGGCGTTCAGAGCGTCCTGCGCCTGACTTTGTTGATGAGGTATATACAGGAGATAAGCTTGACGAGCTTCTACCTCGCGCTGATATCGTTGTCGTATCTGTCCCGGATACAAACGCTACTAAGCATATGCTGAATAAAGAGCGATTATCGATGCTTAAAGAAAGCGCAATAATTGTCAATGTTGGTCGAGGTCCCACAATTGACACTGATGCGCTGACAGAAGCTCTTTCAGAAGGGCGCATAGCTGGAGCTGCCTTAGACGTGACAGACCCTGAACCATTACCACCCGAGCATAAGCTTTGGAAAATGCCGAATGTGCTTATAACACCGCATTCTTCAGGCAACCACAATTTGCCTGAAACTTATAATCGGTTGATAGAGATAGCAATAAAAAATTTTGACGCTTATACGAATGATAGGCCTATGAGGAATATTGTTGATTTCGAAAGGCAGTATTAACCTACGGCAGTCACAAAAGGCTCAGCAGGCTTAGCCAGGCCTACGCAAGCGTGATATAGTCACCGAACCTGAAAACTTTCCGATAAAACTTGTCTTTTTCCTGCAATACAGCATTGCCTCCGTCAGCACTTTTCACTCCGTGAAAAGCCGCTCAAAACTTTTGCTTACGGCAAAAGC
>Ga0123352_10004394_pt1 | contig 20758 bp, 16 predicted proteins | sample TergutLab28metaG_FD_89700 | JGI IMG/M metagenome (GOLD analysis project Ga0123352, IMG submission 89700) | Labiotermes labralis P1 segment gut microbial communities from Petit-Saut dam, French Guiana - Lab288 P1 | ecosystem: Host-associated > Arthropoda: Insects > Digestive system > Gut ...
ACTTGACCGCGGCTGTGGGTTCGGCTTTTTCTTAGCATTTTATCAGCTCCCTTCGACCTTAGTATATCATTAAACCCTGTAAACGCATAGCGCTTACAGGGTTTGTCTTCAGCCTGTATCAATATTAAAAATATTGATTTTTTAAGAATTTTCATAATTTTCTCCTCCTGTTATGTTTATGATCATACTGATTATTAAGACGCATGTATCTTATCATAAGTTCCCCCAAATTTAAGAAAATATTTTTAACAGCTTTACAAAAGTGGCTAAATTGGGTATACTAATTATAGTTAGACTACTTGAAAAGAACCCAAAGAAAGCGTAGCATTTTTTCTGCAAGACGAGGAAGTGCCGACGAAGCATATTCAGAGCCCATCTTCGCTCCGCTCCAGCGGCATAGGAGGTACTGATAGATGCCGGCGGTGCGTAGCATCGTTTTTGCCGATGTATTACGGGAAAAAGCAAGTATCACCCGGACGGAGGAAATAACGGAGATTCTACGGTGTTTCCGTAGGTCGGGCTTTATTGGACGGGTTTCAAGTGGATTGCTATAGATAATAATAACTTTTAAAACGTTGATGTGGACAGTAGCCTATTAAATTCGTCAGAGAGCCTGCTTTAAGAATCTATTTACTATATCCATTCCGCCGTCTTTTCAGATTGTTTTCCGTCAGTCGTCATCAGGGTCTTCAGCACTTCGATTGTGCGTTGCCCCTTCCTGGTCTGACGATAACTTAAGCACTTCGTGCTCTGGTCTAGAAAATCTGGCGAAAGCGAGATAGCAAAAAGATTCTAAGGTGTGATGCAGGTCGATATTTTTTAGCGTGAATATCACCACGGAGTGCGGGGCTGAACTTATAGTCAATTCCCCCTAAACCAGTAACTTCTAACTAGTCTTTTTTCTGTACTGCGTCGTCGTCGGAACCCCGCCGCACATTTGAGGCGCCGAAAACCGCATCCTAGCACTACAGAAAAATCCTGCGTTTTCCGTTACTGTTTTAGAAGGAGTTAACTATGAACAAAATTAAGCCTTGACGTTACCTTTGCGTTAAAAAGGATAGAGTGGCCCTAGGAATAATTTCCGGCGGGCAATTCAGGTGGTACCGCGATTTTCTTCGTCCTGTTGTGACGGGGATTTTTTTATTCTCGCAAAGCAGTGAGCTGAATGCAGAAATGTGAGCATTTCTGCATTCAGCGAGCGTAGCGGAGTTATAGTCAATCAACCCTAAACCATTACCATATAACTTGCCTTTTTCTCTCAGAGCGTCTCAAGATTTTTGCCTGCGGCAAAAACGGCGTAAACGCCGCCGATATCCATCGACCATAGGTTTTCGGTCATTATCATCAGAACCCCGTTCGTGCCTTTTGGGCACGACGGGAACCTGACTCCCGGGATGCTAGGGCGAGCAGGCTGTCGGTGCAGCCGGCCAGCCTAGCGCTGCGAGAAAAATCCTGCGTTCTATGATACTGTTTTAAGATTGTATGACTATTACTGCTCCGCTGACTGCATCGGGGTAGCTAACTTTTAGAGGAGGAGAGCAACTTGTACAATAAAGTATCAACGAACTTAGACTTTGCGGCTAGAGAGCTTGCGATACAAAAGTTCTGGAAAGAGAATGAAATTTTTGAAAAAATGGTGAAAATGCGTGAAGGTGAAGAAGTTTTTACCTTCTACGACGGGCCGCCTACTGCAAACGGCAAGCCGCATATAGGGCATGTTTTGACCAGAGCCGTAAAAGATTTAATCCCGCGCTATAAAACAATGAAAGGCTACAACGTCACTCGTAAGGCGGGCTGGGATACGCACGGTCTTCCGGTTGAGCTTGAGATAGAAAAGCAGCTCGGCATAAGCGGCAAGTCGGGCATTGAAGACTATGGAGTTGAGCCTTTTATCCAAAAATGTAAAGAAAGTGTGTGGAAATATAAGACTGAGTGGCAAGATATGTCTGAGCGTGTGGCCTTTTGGGTGGATATGGAAAATCCGTATGTAACGTACGATAATAACTATATCGAGTCCGTATGGTGGTCGCTTAAGAAAATTTGGGATAAAGGTCTTCTTTACAAAGGGCATAAGGTAATCCCGTATTGCTCAAGATGCGGCACGGCGCTTTCAAGCCATGAGGTTGCCCAAGGTTATGAGGAAGTTAGCGAAGCTTCAGTCATCGTTAACTTCAAATTGAAGGGCAAAGACGAATATTTCCTGGCTTGGACGACTACCCCATGGACTACTCCGTCAAATGTCGCACTTGCTGTAAACCCGAAAGAAACGTATGCGAAGGTTAAGTCTGGAGGCCGAGTATACATCATGGCGGAGGCGCTTTTGGACAGCGTAATGAAAGAAAGCTATGAAATTATTGAAACATGCAGTGGTAGGGATCTTGAGCATACTGAATATGAGCCGTTATTTGATTTAGGGCTTAACCCTAGCCAGAAAGCTTGGTATGTGGTGTGTGCCGATTATGTTACTTTGAGCGCAGGAACTGGCATAGTCCATACTGCCCCTGCCTTTGGTGAGGACGACTACTCAGTAGGACGTGAGTATGATTTGCCGTTTGTGCAACTTGTAGATGCCGCAGGTAAATTCGTGGCACCAGTTAAGTGGGAAGGAATGTTTGTAAAAGACGCCGACCCATTAATAATCGAGCAGTTAAAAGAAAATGGCGCTTTATACAAAGAAGAAGAATATACCCATAATTACCCATTCTGTTGGCGTTGCCATACACCGCTTTTGTACTACGCAAGAGAATCGTGGTTTATAAAAATGAGCTCACTTAGAGATAAGCTTGTAGAGTATAACAACGAGATTAATTGGTTGCCTGACAATATTAAAGGCGGTAGGTTCGGCAAGTTTTTGGAAGGTATAATTGATTGGGGAGTAAGCCGTGAAAGGTATTGGGGTACGCCTTTGCCTATCTGGGAGTGTGATTGCGGTTACGTTCATGCTATAGGCTCTGTTCAAGAGCTTGAGTGTTTGAGCGGAGAGAACCTTAAAGAGCTTGAGCTTCATAAGCCTTATGTCGACAATGTCTTTATCAATTGTCCGAAATGCCCAGCCAAGATGAAGAGAGTGCCTGAGGTTATTGACTGTTGGTACGATTCGGGTGCTATGCCGTTTGCGCAGTGGCATTATCCGTTTGAGAATAAAGAAATTTTTGAGGCGAACTTTCCGGCAAACTATATTTCTGAGGCAGTCGACCAGACTCGTGGATGGTTTTATACTCTACACGCTATATCGACATTGATTTTTGATAGGAACTGCTTTGAAAACTGTATAGTTTTAGGCCATGTCCAAGATAAAGATGGGCGCAAAATGTCAAAGCATGTGGGTAATGTCGTAGATCCGTGGGATGTTTTAAACGTTCAAGGTGCTGATGCGGTTAGGTGGTATTTCTTTACAGGTTCAGCTCCGTGGCTTCCGAGCCGTTTCCATCCAGATGCGGTAAGCGAAGCGCAGCGTAAATATATGGGTACGCTATGGAATACCTATGCATTTTATGTACTTTACGCCGAGATTGATTCTTTCGACCCGACAAAGTATAAGCTTGAAAAAGACAAATTGCCGCCGATGGATTTGTGGATACTTTCTAAGCTTAACACGCTTATAAAAAAAGTTGACTCGGAGCTTTCAAATTATAAAATATTCGAGTCAGCCAGAGCTATGGGCGATTTTGTGGACGATTTATCCAATTGGTATGTTAGACGTTGTCGTGAGCGTTTTTGGGCATCAGGAATGGAGCAGGATAAAATAAATGCGTATATGACCCTGTTTAGCGTGCTGGAAACGCTTGCAAGGCTCACAGCACCTTTCACGCCGTTTATGGCTGAGGCAATTTATCAAAATCTGGTGAAATCTGTGGACAGCGATGCGCCTGAGAGCGTGCATTTAACATCGTTCCCTGCGGTGGACACGCGCTTTATCGACAGTGCTCTTGAAGAGTCTATGGACTTGGTTTTAGAGATTGTAGTATTAGGGCGTGCGGCAAGAAGTGAAGCAGGCATTAAGAACCGTCAGCCAATAGGCAATATGTATGTGAAGGCGCCAGTAGGGCTTGATGACATGTACATTGCGATAGTGGCAGATGAGCTGAATGTTAAAAATGTCATATTCAAAGATGATATAGAAGGACTAACGAGTTACAAATTCAAGCCTCAGCTAAAAACTCTAGGGCCCAAGTACGGAAAGATTTTACCGAAGATTGGAGCGTATCTTTCAGAGGTTGAAGGCAATGATTTTATGGCGCAGCTTAAGACAGGCAGCGCTACATTTGAGATAGAGGGTACAAGCGTATCGCTTACTATGGAGGACGTACTTGTTGAAACTGCGCAAAAAGAGGGTTTCTTGTCAGCGGGTGAGGGCAGTGTGGCTGTTGTTTTGGATACGAATCTTACCGAGGAGCTGATTGAAGAAGGTTTTGTGCGTGAAATAATCTCAAAAATACAGACTATGCGAAAAGAAGCGGGTTTTGAAGTAGTTGATCGGATAAATGTATGGCAAGCAGGCAATGAGAAGGTTAACTCAGTATTTAGCCGCAATATGGATGAAATAAAATCAGAAGTTTTGGCCGATGATATTCAAAATGCAGAAGGCGGCGAATACGTGAAGGAGTGGAGTATAAACGGTGAGCAGGTAGTATTAGGTGTAGGGAGGGTTTGATATGTTAAGAAATCCTAATGATAAAATAACATTCGATACAAGGGCGCTTAAGACCATATATCTTGCGGGTGGCTGTTTTTGGGGTGTAGACGCTTATATGAAGCGGGTCATAGGCGTGTATCAGACTGAGTCAGGCTACGCTAATGGTGATACCGAGAACCCTACGTATGAGGAAGTCTACAAAGATAATACAGGCTATGTAGAAGTGGTTCGGGTTGTTTATGATACAACTAAGATTAGTCTTTCCAAATTGCTTAGAGAGTTTTTTGAGATATTTGACCCAACGACGCTAAATCGCCAAGCAGGCGATATCGGGACTCGGTATAGAAGCGGCGTTTATTATACTGAAGAGACTGAGAAGGATATAATACAAGACTTCATGAGGAGCAAGCAATCTAGCTATAACGAGCTCATTGTGACTGAAGTTTTGCCGCTTCGTAATTATTATCGCGCAGAAGAGTATCATCAAAATTATTTAGAGAAAAACCCGGACGGATACTGTCATGTGGATTTATCCAAATACAAGACATGAAGTAAGTGCTAGACTAAATCTACTTTAAAATAGCTCCAAAGCAATTCCGGTTCAAAATCATCCTCCGCTGCATTTTGTATAGCCCAGAATCCGGCAATACAAAACTTGCTAAGGCTGTTTTTCACACGAAATTGCATCATTAGAAAATTCCCGGAAGCTACTGGCCGGAGCTTTTCTGTTTCATTTGGTCCGTTTTAAAGTGATTTAGCTATAGCTAACGGCAAGTTTTGCCGAATATGACGAAAAGAGCATCAGCTTCGACATTTGTCGACTAAGGCTGATGCTCTTTTTCTGTCGAAGATATGCATGGATGTATAGAACAAGCTAAAAGCGCCAATAACTAATGTATGCGAGATAGGGGTTTGCTTGGATGATAAAGAACATAATTTTGGAGAGTCAAAATATGACAAAATATGGTTGATTTTTGTCGCAAATGTTGATATACTCGAAGAAGATATTGCGAGCTGTCGAATGACTTGTTTTTCATGTGTGTTGACTATGGGAACTATTAAAAGTGGCTATGCAGAAGATGAGAGGTGTAAATTGTGTTTGGCGTAGGAGATAAGATTGTTTATCCCATGTACGGTGCGGGGATAATTGAAGATCTTGAAGAAAAGCTTATTGATGGGGCAAATCAACTCTATTATGTTATGAATATTCCAGTTGGGAATTTGAAGATCATGGTGAGTGCATCCAAAGCTGAGAATTTAGGGATCAGAGAAGTCTATGACGGCAATGAGGTAATTGACATTTTGGAGAATGTGGTTAATGTACCTATTGATATGCCTGAGAATTGGAATGAAAGGTATAAGTCCAATTTATCAAAAATAAAAACAGGCAAGCTTTCTGAGGTGGTTGAGGTTTATCGCAATCTTTTCTTGAGAGAAAAAGCACGCGGCCTTTCAAGTGCCGAGAAGAAGCTCCTTTCAAACGCTAAACAAATTGTAATCGGTGAAATTTCTTTGTCGAAGAATATAGATAAGGAAGCAGCGGAGAGTATTCTTATTAGTGAATACGTTAGATGGGTATAAAGGTAGTATTTAGGAAGAGTCAAACTTAAAAACATGCTACTTGGCAGAATCCGAGGAGCATGTTTTTTATTATGGATTTGTAAATATAGCTATTTTACAAAAAGAGCAAAGTCCTCATTTTCAATAATGAGATCATCATAATTGCCCATTCCGGCGACTTTACCGCCCTGCATGAATATAATCGTATCATATCTTTTAAGCGCATCTTCACTTAATCTGTGATTGATAGATATTAGGGTGACGTCTTTAAATGAGAGTATTAGCTCCTCCACTTTAGAATGAAGTTTTGAATCCAAAGAGGCTGTTGGTTCGTCAAAAATAATAATTTGTGCATCACCAATTAAGGCTCTTGCAATCCCAATGCGTTGCTTCTGCCCACCGCTTACAAGATTGCCCCCACTGCCTAATAACGTATTTACTCCATCAGGCAGAGCATAGGAAAAATCTTGAAGTTCTACTTTTTTTAATGCATTTTTGATCTCGGAATCGGTAACGTCACTATATAGAGCAATGTTATTTTTTAAGGTATCGTTTAATAAATATGTTTCTTGAGGACTGTAATTGCTTATGTTGAATATTGACTGTGCTTCCGCATTTACAGGCAGATCATTTATCGTGATACTTCCATCATAGCTCGTCAGTAGTCCACCTAAAATTTTTGCTAAAGTACTTTTTCCACAACCACTCTCGCCAATAATGACATATTTTTTGTGGCTTTCGAAAGTAAGGTTGATGTCCTTAAGGACTGGCTTATTTCCGTACGAGAAGCAAAGATTTATAGTTGTTAGAGAACTAAATTTATCTTTTAGTGGGAAAGGGGCCTGACCTAAACGATTTTCACTTAATACATCTGCCTCTATTTTTCTAGCAATTTCCCTGCCTCCAAGATACTCATTGTATGATGCAATGACTTGCGAGAATGGCCCAGAAACAGAATTGTTAAGCTGACTAACAGCCATTAACATGCCAAAAGTAAGTTCTCCATTTACAACTAAGACTGCGCCGACAAACCAAGGAACAAGAATTATAAGAAATTGAGCTAAGTAAACTAAGGCCTCTGAAATGTGCCTTATATTTCGCATCCTGAAAAATTTTTTTTGATACATCTCACTTGAGTTATCAAAAATCATTTCGGCTTTATCTCGAATATTTTTTGACAGTATAAGCTCAAAGCCTCCAAGAAGGTTTTGGGTTTTTCCTGAAAACACTCCAGATTCATCAGTGTAGTCACTTGTTGATTTTGCTATAAGCTTTTTTTTCAAAATAGGTATGAGGAGCTGTAAGCCAAACAATACAAGAACTACGATAGCCATAATGTAATGGTAATACACAACCGCAATAAAAGCCAGTAAAGAGGTGACAAGTGACCCTACTATACGAAATAGCGGAATGATATATTGCTCTCTCAGTTCGGAGCTTAATTTGACTACTGTATTTAGGTAATCTCCTTCGCTCTTTTCAAAGAAAGTTACGTAGTCCTTGCTAATAAAATTTCTAAACAGTATATTATTTAAAAAGGCCAAAGTCCTCTGCAAATATTTGAAGAGAAAAAAATTCTTTCCATAAGAAAAAAGTGCTACGAAGACGCTCATAGCAGTTAAAATTCCGAGAGCTTGTATTGATGCATTTAAATCTAAATTAACAACGGAGTCCACTACAATCTGAAAAGCGAAAGCCCAGCCAACTTGTAGGGTTGCAAACAGTATTGAACAGATCAGTCCCCCAATTAGGTATTTTTTATATTTGAAATATACCTCTCTCAATGGTCATAACTCCCATCACTTTTCTATTTCTACAACTCCTATTGGGAAAGTTTTTGTGTCGATAAGACCGTCCATCACTGCATCATAAAACTCCTGACAAAGAGACCCAGGCGACGTTTCATCTCCAGTTCTAAGGTAAGCAGCAACTCTGCAACTTCCTGCACACACTTCATTGACAGGGCATTCAGCGCATACTCCTTTGAGATCCGACACATTATATGAACGTAATTTTTTTAATAGCTCTGAATTATTCCAAATGTCATAAAAACTAGAGTCCCTAATATTGCCTGCTCTGAAAAAGCTAACACCAGAAGCAGGAGCGCAAACTGATACATCTCCATTAGGGAGTATGCCTGCCATGTTGTAGGCCCAACCACATGCAGGCTGTATAGAAAATGGAATGCACTCAGGAGTCATTAATGGAGGTAAGGTCATTCTGATGTGGCGAGTATTTTTCTTCTTATTATACTCGTTTATTTTCATTATCAATTCATATTTTTCTTGGATTGTTAAGGCGTATTCACTATACTTCGGATTGAGTTCATAATTATAAGGAACAAAACGGCAACGAACTTCCTTCTCATGTATTTCCTCTATAAATTGATCGATGAAGTCAATATTGTGTTTTCCAACAACGCTATTAAGGTGCACACTAACACCATATTTCTTGCAGATATCAATGCTCTCCATGGTTTTAGAATAAATTCTTTTTCCTTTAGTCACCCATTCCATTACTTCATCATTTCCGTCAAGGCTAATTTGTATGCCAGCATTTATCTCGGATAACTTCTTTATATTTTCTTCTGATAGCAAAGTGCCATTTGTAGAGTAGCTAACTCCAACTCCGATATCGTTAAACATTTTTCCTACTTCATACCAATTAGGATTAACAAGAGGCTCTCCTCCAGTAATAGTAACAAGAGATAGGTTAAGTTTCTGACAATCATCCACTATTCCTTCTATTTCATTCAAAGATAGTTCATCTCTCGTCTTTTCCTCTTCCCTGATGCTTTCATCATAGCAGTAAAAACATCTTAAGTTACAGGAACTGGTTAAACCAAAGTAGATAAACTGTAAGTCTCCTTTAGGTGGGATTTTTTCGTACAATTCCTTTAGTGCGCTCATACTTACGACCTCCTTACATCGACTCTATTAAAAAAAAGGTACGCCCGCTTTATATTAGTATGTATGCGGGCGCACCTTTCTGGTTAGGATATAATTCTTTTATGCCCCTTGACCAGCACCACAAAAGTTTGAACCTCTAGGGTCAATAGCTACGCCTCTAAATAACCTATCCAATTGATTGGCATCAGTAATTTTCATAGATTTCACCTCCATTGCTTGATGGTTAATGTTCCCTTCTTCTCCATTGTCATTTATGCAACGCGCGTATGCATGATGTCAATGGAAGTTTGTAGCGACGTTAAGTTTATATCCGACATAAACTAATTAGAGAGTAGCATTAATACTAAAGGTTTGTCAACAAAATCAACATCACTTTTAAACATTTAGCAAAGTGCACAAAAAAATAAATATTGTATTGTTTAAGTTTACTAAAAGTTACATTGTAAACTTGCAATAGAATTCATGACAATTTCCTTTTGTACCAAGAGAAAGTCCTGCCTCATATCTATGAAACGGCAGTTTTCTTATTAATACTTACACTATTACAAACTTATATTCAACGCAGTTGAAAACCCTCAATATAAAGCGCAGTTTTTTTCTCCAAGGCTAGGAGATGCTGACGACGCTTTGGTGTAAAAAGTCAAGTTTTCTTTGACGATTTTGCGATGACTATATAGTCGATTAAATTGAAACCCATCCAATAAAACATGTGTTATTTACGTCAGGACTTCGTTAGTGTGTCAGGCGCTTTCCAATTTTATCGACTATATAATGTGAATAATGATTAGTATTATTCCGCTTCGTTTCTCACGAAATGGGATCCGGAAGCCATAAGGTGCGCTATACCATAATCATCAAAGTTAAATGCGAAAACTATGCCATGCCCGCGTTCTGTGCCAGGCATGTAGTAGATGTAGTCATCTACCATTTCTAAGCGTATTATCGTTGTTTCACCCATAAACGTCTCTTGAGCTGCAAAGGCGTATCCATCTTCGTCAATGCCTATGGTCATGCCAGCAATCATACCGTAGGCGGTTGCAAGATAGTTTCCAACAAAACGTTCAAAACCTTCGCCTGCTTGAGTAAAGTAGACCCTTGTGCCAATAAGACCAAACGTACCACCAAATTCAATGACCGGCCCCCAAATAGTCATGCTGCCATTTTCCATTTCAATAAACCTTATGGAACCATGCATCGGGCATACAAAACTGCCATCGTCCAATGGGGTCAGCGGAAGCGGCCCAGGTGCATGCGGTGCGTTAATTATATGAAGTACGCCATCTACAATAGCAATTTCTCCTATTTTTGTAAAGTAACCTGCAAATTGTTGCAAATATTCCGCTGTGCGCTCTACTGGTTCAGGAGTGCTTGCTTCTTGCACTTCTGCAACAACGCCAGTTCTTTCGGCAACGGCAGTTCGCAGTAATGTCGTTGCAAGCATACTAGAAGCCCCAAAACTTGTAGTGCTGTTGCCTGATACAAGCACGCCCAAGCCTGTCTCAAAGTCCATTACCATTTGTGAACCAAAGCTAATTATATTGCCAGGGTGCCCTATCGTTCTAAAGCCGTCGGGGTGTACTATATGCATAAAGCCGAGCCCCATTTCCAGTGGTGCGCTACGTGTAAAGTCGAAATCCTGAACTGTTATCATTTCCTGTATAGTTTCGGCAGAAATTATACCGCCGCCGTCAGTTAGTAATGCTTGCATAAACATTGCTATTTCATTGGCGTTAGTAAGCAAACCGCCGGTAGGGCCAAGATTTATATAGTAAGTGTATGGAAATGGCATATCTGCATTGATGTGCGGCATGGTTAAATAAGGTCTATTATAGTCTGTTACTGTAAAACTACTTAACTCCATGCCTAGCGGTGCAAGTATATTATTTCTGGCATAACTATTGAAGCCCCAAAAATAATCTTCATAGCCTGACAGACGAGACACAAGAATGCCCAGCAGCAAAGAGCCGTTGTTTGTGTATGTCATCCGCTCTGCTTCTCTGTTTTGCATATAGTCGTTTGCAAGCCTTGGAAGCAAATTATTCACAAGGCCAGAGTCATGTCCGCTACGCCCATCTATTACAGCAGTAATGTGTTCAGCAGTAAAAAAATCATCCAATATGCCAGAGGTGTGGGTTAGGAGCATTCTAGTTGTTATATTTCTATAATCTCCACCATATACAGGATGGGATTGAATGCTGAAATCTGGCAGATAGGTGATAATCGGCTCATCTAGGTCAAGTTTACCATCTTCTACTAGTTGCATAATAGATATGGCAGTAAACAATTTTGAAACCGAAGCCACTGGGAATATTGTGTACTCGTCTACTACTCTTGCGGACTGAATGTCTGCATAGCCGAAACCTTGTGTCCATATAAAGTCGTTATGTGCATCTACGATGGCGACAGTCATACCCGCGACAGAGAACATTTCCATTATTGCTGGAGTTTGCTCCATTGCAGCTTGTATTGTTGCTGGAAGATGCGTAGTGGCTTCTTGTCCGCTTGTTACTGTGCCTGTTTGCGATGTGGCTTCCTGTGAGTTCACTGCTACATCCGAAGCGATTTGTTGTTCAGAACCACAAGCACTGATAGATAGTGCTATTGTTGCGGTAAGTACTAAAGCAGTGGCCTTTTTGATAATTGTTTTATACATAATTTTCATACTCCTTTATTAGTTTTATGATTTGGTTAATTGTTTCACTATGTGGTTGACACCTTAATCCTACTCATATTTGAAAAATACTACCGACAACACTCCAAACGCGATCGTTGCTACTATCATTGCTACGAAGTAATGACCATAGAATATATCCATGCCCATCCAAACATTTCGCAATGTGGTTATGGCAAACTCTGGAGGAAGTCCATTTGATATTGTCTGCATAATATCAGGTGCATTATCTAGCGGAAACATAAAGCCGCCACCTAAGAGCAGAACAAAAAAGACAACAAGAGTGGAACTTTGAGACATTTTGGCATTTCTCAGCATATTGGCTATAAACATTCCTATAAGGTAAAACATACTGAAAGCAAGAGCAACGACGATGGAAAAGAGTAGCCAATTCCTATCAGCTAAGCTCATATCAAAAACGAAAACCAAAGTAGCGATAAATGCCACAATAAATAAGAACAACACACTTATTCTTGATAATATTCCTGTTATAATGTAATGCCAAGGCTTAACGGATGTCATTCTTAGACGGCGTAAAAACTTTATCTGCCTTGTATAGGCGTGGCTATTTGCTGAATCGGTAAGACATAGTACCATTGTAGTAACAGTAATAAACACACCCAAAGCACCGTCAACCATCATGGGATTACCAATTAATTGGTTTGACATTATAAACAGGTAAAGAAACGGTAGTCCTAAGCCAAAAAACATATTTATCGGCTCTCTAGCCAGCGTTAGTATATGGTATTTTATCAACCCTAATATCATTTATTCCCCAGCCTTTCCCATATGTTGTTTTACAAAATCTTGCAGACTAGCACATGAATACTTTTCCTTGATGTCATTGGGCGAACCGCTTTCAAAAATTTGACCGTCTTTTAGAAAATATGCCATGTCACTCAGGGCTTCAACTTCATCCATGTAATGACTGACAATGAAGATGGTCTTACCCCTGTCCTTGTTTATCATTTTGAGATAGTCTTGAACATCAGATCGTGCTGTTGCATCTAACCCTGTGGTAAGTTCATCAAAAATGAGAAACGCGGGGTCATGGAACAAGGATAAAAGTATATTTAATTTTTGCCGTTGACCTCCGGATATTTTGTCAGAGCGGCTATTCATAATGGATTCAAGTTCTAAAACCTGTATCAATTCTCCCAAATCGGCTTTAGCACCGCCATAGATTGACTCCCAAAGGCTGATAATTTCCTTTACTTTCAATCGGTTATCAAATTGCGCGTCTTGAAGCTGTACGCCAATGTGGTCAAAAATGTTACTTTCCTCAAAGCAATAGTTGATTGTTCCACTATTAGCTTTTTTTGCTTTGCATATGATATCAACGAGAGTAGATTTTCCAGAGCCATTGCGCCCAACTAATGCGGTGCAAGAGCCTTTTTCTATGCGTAAATCTACGCCTTTTAACACTTGCATGCTTCCATAACTTTTTTTCAAGCCTTTAATTTGTATCACAAAATTCACTCCTTATTTGTTTTGAACTTGCTACTATCATAGCGATTACACATGGATTTGTCGTTGAATTTTCCGGAAGTGGACATTTTTGAGGTATAAGATACAATATTTGAGGGATGAAATACTTGAGAATAATTTAAAGTTTCTGTTATAATAAGAGCATAGAGAAGCGAGGGATGTTATGAGAGTAGAGATAAAAATTAACCCCGATATAACGGGAGTAACTGCCGTTATTCACACCCCCAAAATGACACAAAAGCTGATGCATTTGGTGGAAATTTTGGAAGGAGCAGCGGATAAGGATTCTTTGCTGATTGCGAAAAATGATGACAAGGTATTTGTCATTGAGTCAGACCAAGTAGACATTATTCGTACCGATGGTAGCGTGATAAAATTATACAACCAGAAAGCACAAGAGTATATTGTCACAAAGCCACTACATGAGATTCTTGAACAACTCCCAAGCAACTTTGTCCGCATATCGAAATCAGCAATTGTTAATATAGGTAGGATAGACCATCTATCCAATTCCTTTAACAGCACTATGTATATTGTTATGAAAAACGGCGTGAGCGACTATATTTCTCGAAAATATCTAGGCGATTTCAAAAAGCGTCTAGGAATGTGAGGAGGGGTAGATATGACAAAACTAATAATGAAAAATTTGATTTTTGGAATTGCTTTAGGTTGCTTTCTATTTGTAGCAAGCACCTTGGTATTTAATTTAATCGCCCCTGAAATAGCGATAGCTCTTTTGGACGAATTTACGATCAGTGCTTTTCGTTTTATACTAATAAGCATTGGATTTTCCGTAGGTTCGATTGTACATGAGATAGAATATTTGCGTACAGGAGTAAAGCTGATTATTCATGCTGCTATAGGAGTCGGTGTTCTTTTGATTGTTGGGTTCACTACTGATTTGTTTTCTTCAGAAAACTACAATACTATAATTACGACGGTTATTGTTAGTGTGCTTGTAATGCTAATTGTACGGTTTGTGTATTATATCCGCGAAAAGGATGAAGTTCGTAAAATCAATAAAAGACTACAGGAGCAAAGTTCTGAAAAAAAGCTTGATACAGAATAATGAGTTCACAGCCACGCCTTACATACATAAGCGTGGGTTTTCTTGAAATTACAAGCTATAGCTACAAATCCTTCCATAGTTTTTTTCTTGGGTTTTGCGGTGCTGACGTTGCTACCGTAGCGTAGATATTGCCCTCTTGGGATTTTTTTGCTAGCTTGTACATATAATCGAAGTTCTTGAAAGCCGAACATTGAATTTGTTCGGCTTTTCAAGTTTATAGATTATATATAGCTAATATGTCACTTTTAAAACTACAGACTATCCGTAAAATCCTCTTTAAACTTCCTTGCCAAGACATCCGCCCAATCTCCGATAGGCTTTAGTCGCCCAAAGAAGAAGCGCAGCACCTTCGGCTCTTCTTCGAACTCCAACCCGCCAATCAAATGACGATTCTTAAACAGCCACGCGATTCTATCGGATGTAAATTTAATTTGAGATAATGTGAAAACTCGTTTAGGTATTGCGAGTCGAATAAGTTCCATATCGGCTAAACGGTCACTGCCATCATCATTACGTGACTCACTTAATGTTCCGCGCTCCATACATCTGACACCGCTAGCGATAAATAACGCCGCTGCCAGAGCACCTGCCGGATATTCGGATTGCGGAATATGTGAGCAGAACGCTTTAGCGTCCACATGAGCCCCAAGACCGCCTGCAGGCGTCACAACAGGAATGCCTTTTGCGAGTAGTTCATTACATAATGCTTCTACAAAAATTGGCGTTTGGCTAATTACGTCAAGGTCCATTGTTTCTTCAAGCCCTACAGCTAATGCTTCCATTTCACGTACCGACATTCCGCCGTATGTTAAAAACCCTTCAAACAAAGTTATGAGTTCACGCATTTTACGGAGTAGCTCTTTATCGGATACAAGTATTGCGCCGCCTCTGGCTGAGCCTAATTTACGTGCTGAAAAGTAAACAATATCCATAAGTGAGGAAATTTCTCTCGTTATTTCTTTAATTGATACATCTTTGTACTTAGGGTCGCGCACCTTAATAAAGTATAGATTGTCAGACAAAAGGCTGGCGTCATAGACGAGCTTTATGCCGTTTGAACGGCAAATGCGAGAAACCTCACGCATATTGTCCATAGATACAGGCTGTCCGCCAACGAGATTGGTCCCTGCCTCAATTCGTACAAAAGCAATTTTATCTTTACCTACGCGGTTTATCGCCTCGTTTAACTTATCAATATCAATGTCACCTTTAAATGGTGCAGTGCTCTCTATTTTTGTACCTTCGTCACCAATAATTTCTTCAACACTGCCGCCCATTAATTTAATATGCGCCATGGTTGTAGTGAAATGATAGTTTGTAAGTACCACAGAACCCGGTGTGACGAGTGCTCTTGAGATAATATGCTCACAAGCGCGGCCTTGATGTGCGGGTAGGAAATGCTCCATTCCAAATATGTCTCTAATCACCGACTCTAAACGGTAGAAGGTTTCCGAGCCGGCGTAGCTGTCATCAGCTTGCATCATAGCGGCGTATTGATTTTCACTCATAGCGTTTACGCCGCTGTCTGTAAGCATATCCAAAAAGACGTCTCGATTTTTGAGCAAGAATGTGTTAAATCCGGCCTCTTTCATACTTTGCAGCCGCTCTTCCACAGGCAGCAGGTTTACTTTTTGCACCATGCGGACTTTGTGCATTTCGAGAGGAATTTGTTCCCCTGATAAGAGTGTTACATAAGACATAGTGATTCTCCTTTTTTTGAGGCTATCCAATAACAACAATAAAGCGAGTTTGCATATTTTTGATAGACTCTTAATATTTCTCGCTCAAATAAAAAAGTCCCTGAGCAAGTTTAGGACTTGCTCAGGGACGAGAAAAATCACATTCCCGCGGTACCACCCTGATTGCGACTTAAAATAAGCCACCACTTAACGGAATCAAACAATTCCTGCTCGTGAGAACCTGTCTAATATTTCCATTATGATGTATTTTCTGCTAATTTTCCCTTCTACTTCGTCAGCGCCTCCTAAGCCGCTGGAGCGAAGCGAAGATCAGCCTACGCATATGCGTCTCAAGATTTTTACCTTCGGCAAAAACGTTGCATACGCACCGCCGGTATCTTCCGGTCACTATCGGCACTTCCTCGTATAAGGGAAAATTCTTCGAAAATCCATCACAAGCGAAACATTAGACAAGCTCTCATTACGGTGAGCATCCGGATATTCCTACTAAAAGTTTCAGAATATCAGCTCGGGAGTGTATTTATATATCCGTCAGCACCTGCTTTCACCAACCGCAGTATCTCTAGTGTCAGCGTTCCCGCCGACATGCTGATTGAGGATATTTTTCTCTCCGTCTTGGCCTTTATCTAAAATATTATAGCATGTGTAATTTGAAATGTCAAATGAAGGCTTCAGCATCTTCGGAAAATACATAGATACACTTCCCTTAGCATACACTTACTTTATAGCAATTTTATAGAAGCGAGGGGGTGCTCACGATAAGGCGTAGTAGAAAAAAACATCGCAAATCCTTTCTAAAATCCTCTTTTATTAAAACTTTACGGACGGCACTAATCTGCGCAATTGTGATCGCTGTTAGCTTTCAAGCGTCGGAAGGCAGTACAGTTTTTGATTATATTTTGTGGGAAGTAATGGCCTTTTACAGAGAGGCTGGAGAGAGTTTTCCATCTTCCGGGCTCCTTCGGGGCAATATTTTTGTCACAGAAAACTCAGAACGCACAAGGCTTGCAGGTATGGAAGATATTGCCGAGAGAAATATTATAGGAATTGACGATATTATAATTCAAGATTATGATGAGTTTAGACCTTTTATAAATGAAGGGTTTAACCATAATTTTACAATAGATGATATAGATAGGTTCTATAACAATAGAAGAAGCTTCATAAATAGCTTTTATAATATCGACTCTAATGTGGGAATAATAGAAGAGTTGTTTGACCCCATTAGATTTTTAAGCACCGATTTGCGAGTGGAACATAACTCTCTTGTACCGCAGGTTTTAATATTCCACACTCATGGGGGCACAGAATTTTTTGTAGACAGCGATGTGACGGATCTTCGCCAAGGTGTTGTTGGTGCTGGTGAGAGACTCAAATATGTACTGGAAAACAAATACGGCATAGGCGTAATACATAATACAGATGTATTTGATGTGATAAATGGCGTAAGTGCTCGCGGCGGTTCATATGAGCGCATGGAGCCAGTGATAGCTCAAATACTTAGAGATAATCCGACTATAGAGGTAGTTCTTGATTTGCATAGAGACGGGATAGACCCAAACCCTAATCTTGTAACCTATTTTGACGGCAAGCCTCATGCCAGGCTCATGTTTGTTAATGGAGTTTCTGCTTTAGAGCAAAATGGTGAAATAAGAGTGTTAAATAATCTTCCAAATGATAATTTGGAAAAAAACTTGGCATTCAGCTTCAATATGCAACTTGCTGCAAACGAAATGTTTCCGGGGCTTAATAGGCGAATGCTGCTCAAACCGTTTAGGTATTCGACTCATATGGCGGGGCGGTCTTTATTGGTAGAAATTGGAAGTCAACATAGCACAATGGAAGAAGCTTTTAATTCTATGGAGCTATTGGCAGATATGCTATATACCGTTGTTTTCAGCAATTAAATATTTAAATAACAATTTCTTTCACCATAAAACTAAATTTTGAGGGAATAATATTTTTGTGGTTATGAACACAAATTCTAATTCCACAAAATTTAAAAGGAGTTGTATATGGTGAAAAATAAGCTGGTGCGAGTTACTGTGCTTTTGGCCGCTTCTTTTATGTTTTCTTCATTGCCTTTGCATGCTGAGAGCTTGGCTAGGACAGAGGCTAATGACAATATATATAAAGAAGTGCAAGTAGAAAACACAGATAATAAGAACGAAGATAATACACAGAATAAAGATGGTTATTATAAAGATAACATAAATGGCGAGGGTGTATATAATAGCAATTATGACTATGATTATAATTATGATAGTATAGTAGAAACTGAAAACTATTATACTGACATTTATCCCATAGGCCATGAACTAGGTGCTGTAGAGAGGCCTAATATTATCAGCCGAATAAATGAAGTTAATAATATAAGAATAAACGGCTATATCCCGCAGATAGTTGGGATGAATGCACGAGCTGCAGAGAGGATTAATGCAAGGATAAGAGACTCATTCACAAACCTTGTGACCGCAGGACATAGAGATATTCAGGCAAGTTATGATGTTCATAATTGGGGCGGCATAACATCTATAGTTGTGCGTTATGAAATGGCCGGGTCCAGGCAAGTAGTACATTCATTTGTATTTGATAATGTAAGTAAGAGTGAAGTTACTCTCAGGAACTTGCTTGGCAGAGATTTTATGGGATATATAAATAACCGTATAACGACTGAGTTAAAAGCCGAAAGCGTTGATGCTGAATCAGGCAGTATTACGAATTTTAGAACTATAAGAGCCAACCAAAGTTTTTATATAAAAGACGGTAATATACACATTTTATTCGAGCAAGCAAGGGTAGCTCATGAAAGGTATGGCGTTGTTGAGTTTGTAATCCCGATTAATACCCTAAACTATACTCTTTCGCATAATCAGTTTGTAGAAAAAGACGGCAAAATCTTCGTGCCTGCAACAGTAGCTAGAAGATTCGGTATGGATGTTTATGTAGAGCGCGGCGGAATTATGCATATAGGAAGAGGGCAGAATGCAGTTAGAGTAAACGTGCATAACGATTACAAAAACCCTTATGAAGTAACTTATATGAATGGATATGATGTGGCTTTATCGGCAGATTTTTTAAAGCGAGAACTTGGAATTGTTGTAGCGCAAGTACCAAATTCAAGAGAGATAACTGTGACGTACACGTTTGATAGATAGACCTAAAAAAGGGGCAAAGTTAGCCCCTTTTTTTGATGTATTTACATTTTCCTTATAGCTCTACAAAAAGTGCCATCAACCCATACACAACAAGGGCAAGCCCGGAAATGACATGACTTAAAGTGGCAGGGATTCGAGCAGTATATTTGCTTCTGGCTAAATTAAACGACAATGCCGAGTATATAAAATGAGCAAGTGCAACAGTGATAGGAATAATAAAAGTCGAATACGGAAGGAAGATAAGTGTAAGCCCCATGGTTATAAGCATAGCCTCGGTACTCATTACAAGCCCCACGAGGATAATCGTTTTGAGTGATGTGCTTTCGGTGTTACTATCTCCTTTGCGGTGCTTGATGTGTTCCCTTATAAAATAGCTCAAAGTAGTCCATAGCCCTAGCCCTATAAATGCAAACCCTACGACATAATCAGGTTCAAACGGGATTAGCTCATACACATGCCCTGCAATCAAAAACCCCAGAATACACAGCCCTAAAAGAAACGCGTTAATTATAACAAGGTATAAAAACTTACACTTCTTTTGCAGTCCCAACGAAAGACCTATAAAAAAAGCATCTATCGAAACAATAAGTCCAGATAAAATTGGCATAAACATAACTCTAGTCTCCCAATAATAAAATTAGTGTAGGGAAAGATATTTTCCTTATGCTAATTTATGCAAGTCTTAGCTCAAGTGTTACGCATGTATTATAGAGTAGGTTAGTTTAATTTAATTGATAGTGAGGCGAGAAAGCACCGGTTTTTGGACGTTTTTCTGTAACGCAAACCCGGACTTAGATTAATTGTGATCAGGTTAGTGTGATTAGATGTTTTATAGTTTTAATATCATGGACATAGCAGATTACAGTCTTGCAAGTTGATATAGAACGGAGGGAGACGATGCCCGACAGCAATAGATTCTACACATTAAAGGGGTATGCTCTGCAAGAAGGCAAAGCAATTACATCCTCGATGGAGGATTACTTGGAAATGATTTACAGAATCCACTCAAGCAGCGAGGCAGTAAGAATCGGAGCACTAGCTGAGAGTCTTAATGTAAAACCTTCTTCTGCATCAAAAATGGTAAGCAACCTTAAAAAGCAGGGGTTGGTTTCGTTTACAAAATACGGTTACATTAAATTAACAGCTGCTGGTAGTAAGCTTGGGGAATATTTGGTATTTAGGCATGATACAATCCACCGGCTTTTATGCCATATCAATCGGTCTGATAACGAATTGGAGCAGGCTGAGAAGATTGAGCATTTTATTAATGCCGAAACAGTTGAGAATATCAGCAGGCTATTGGAGGAGCTGCAACGTTCAAAATCTTAATTCTTACTTTTTGTTTCGCGCCAACCTTAATAGACTCTAGAGGCCTAAAAGGATAATCACCTCGTGACATACTATTATTAGCATAATAAAAGACGAGGTGATTATTAAATCATTCTATAGCATCTTGACCAACCATAGTCCCAATGCTATACTTCCAACAAGGGGTGGTCATAAATGCCAAAACCAATTTCAAACGAGAAAAGGGAAGACATCATCAAACATATTCAAGCAGGGCAAA
>Ga0123352_10004395_pt1 | contig 20752 bp, 21 predicted proteins | sample TergutLab28metaG_FD_89700 | JGI IMG/M metagenome (GOLD analysis project Ga0123352, IMG submission 89700) | Labiotermes labralis P1 segment gut microbial communities from Petit-Saut dam, French Guiana - Lab288 P1 | ecosystem: Host-associated > Arthropoda: Insects > Digestive system > Gut ...
GGATGTGTAGGTGACGTGAGACGCTACCTTGCATTCGCCATGTGGCTCTTGATACCACATGGTCGCTACGTGCCTAAGCATTATAACATTGTCTTACAAAAGAAGCAAACATTGTTTTGACTTCCTCGTCAAAAAACTACAAAACCCCCTGAATATCCTCAAAAGCAAATGGGATATCAGGGGGTTTTGTGATGTCTTATACTAAAACTTCACCAACAATCATATCTCGCCCGCGCAGGTAATCTGTTGCGGGCATTCTTTTTGCCCCTTGTGCCTGTAATTCGGTTATCCATGCAGTGCCATTGCCTGTTTGCACCAAAATGCCAATGGCAGGGTCTATTCTTATAATTGTACCTGGTGTAAATCTTTTGGAGTATCTGGTTCTTGCCTTGACTGCCCATATTTTTAATGGCATTCCCATGTATGTGGTGTAACAGCCTGGCCATGGGTTTAATGCACGGCATTGGTTGATAATTTTTTTCATAGGGTCTTGCCAGTTTATATGCCCATCTGCCTTTGTAATTAAAGGGGCGTAGGATTCCCTGCCCGTGCCTTGAGGAAAACGGACGGAGCGCACTCTGCCCCGAAAATCTATCCAAAGTTGCGACAGTGCAAACAATGTGGCTTCACCGCTTAAATGTGCTAATTTATCATGCACCGTGGTAAAGCAGTCTTCTTCGGATAAAGGTAAGGTTTTTTTGAGTATCATGTCACCTGTATCTAATCCTGTATCCATGTATATCATGGTGATGCCTGTCTTTCTATCGCCGTTTAATAAAGCCGCTTGGATAGGGGATGCCCCGCGGTATTTAGGCAGTAAAGACGCGTGTGCATTGATACAACCAAAGGGCGGTATCTTGAGTATGCCCTTGGGCAAGAGCAAACCATATGCAACCACTACAAAAATATCCGCATCAAAGGCTTTCAATTGTTCGCGGATTTCTTGTGATTTTTCTAACTTAAATGTTTCGGGTTGCAGTACAGGTATACCATGTTCTTGGGCCTTCATTTTTACAGGGCTTGCCTGTAACTTGTGTCCGCGCCCTGCGGGGCGGTCAGGTTGTGTGCAGACGGCTACCACCTCATGTTCGGGGCTTTCAATCAGTGCTGTCAAAGTGGGTACTGCAAAGGCAGGTGTCCCCATGAATAGGATTTTCATATGTTAGTACCGCCCTTCTTATATTCTATTTGCGGCTCTTTTACGGCGTTCGTGACGTTCCTTGCGCTCCCGCTTACGGCGGCGCATTTGTTGCTCTGTGATGACTTGTATATTCGTGGCTTTTTCTAAAAACATTACCCCATCTAGGTGGTCTATTTCATGGCAAAAGACGGATGCCATAAAATCGTCAACAGTGTGTGTGACTGTTTCACCATGGCGGTTTAGGGCTTGCACGGTGATTTTAAATGGACGGTCTATATCACCACAACGCCCGGGGGCAGACAGACAGGCTTCATTACATACTTGGTTGCCTTCGGTTTCAATAATTTCAGGGTTGATTAACTCATACAAATCTTCTTCGTGTTCAATAACCACCACACGTTTTAGTGCGCCAACTTGGGGGGCGGCTAAACCAACGCCGTCTTGTGCGCGCATAGTTTCTAACATGTCATCAAGCAGGGTGAAGATTGAATCATTTATTTCTTTAACAGGTTTTGATTTTTTCGACAGAATTTCGTCGCCTTCTTTACGGATTGTTCTGATTGCCATTTTAAAATGTTCCTTTCATGTTTACTCCATCTTTACTCCATCATTCTTGGGTTTAGAGTTAAATGGGTTTGCATATTTTTTAGCGGGTCATTTTCACGAAGCTTTTTTATACAATAGAGTACAAATGCCACAAGAGGTGCTTCTTCTTGGCTTTTGACCAACAGTTTCCAGCGAAATTGTTTTTTTATCATGGATACAAACGCAGGGGAAATGCCGATGATTTCAAAGCGGTTTTTGCCATCACGTTTATTGCAGTATTCCATAATGGCGCAAAGTTTTCTTAATGCATTGATGACTTCAATTTCTTTTAGCCCTGTAAACATAATTGAAAACACATGGGAAAATGGCGGATAAATCATGGCTTTGCGCAAGGATATTTCATGGGCATAAAATTTTTCATAGTTGTTTTCTTTGGAAAACTCGATTGCGTAATGATGGGGGCTGTATGTTTGAATAAACACCCGTCCTGGGTCGGCTGCCCGCCCTGCCCGTCCTGCGACTTGGGTAAGCAACTGGAATGTGTATTCCCCTGCACGGAAATCACCCGTATACAGAGCCATATCTGCCGCAACAACACCAACCATAGTGACCTTTGGAAAATCCAAGCCTTTTGCAACCATTTGTGTGCCAATGAGTACTTGTGCGTCCCCTTTACGGAACGCGTTTAGAATCTTCTCATGCCCATGTTTGCCCTTGGTGGTGTCCATGTCCATTCGTAAAGTTTTTACATTTGGGAATAAATTTTTAACTTCTTCTTCAACTTTTTGTGTGCCTGTGCCGTGACGGCGCAAATGTTCGGAACTGCAAGCAGGACAATGGGTGGGTAAGGGCAGCCCTTTGCCGCAATAGTGGCATAATAGGCGGTGTGTATCCGCGTGATATGTATGATTTACGCGGCAGTGGTCACAAGTCAACACATGCCCGCACCATTTACATGACACGAAGGATGAATGTCCCCTGCGGTTTAAAAAAAGTATGGCTTGTTGTCCGTCAGCAAGGGTTGCCGCTAGTGCATCATGAAATGCTGTTGCAAACATAGAGATATTGCCCCGCGCCATTTCTTGCCGCATGTCAATGACTGTAACATCAGGCAAGGTTTTGTTGACGCGCTGGGTGAGTTTTATCAAAGTATACTGGGAGTTTTCAGCGGCATGATAGGATTCCAGCCCTGGTGTTGCCGAGCCAAGAATCACCAAGCCGCCTGTAATTTCCATACGCTTGATGGCAACCTCTCGCGTGTCATACTTAGGGGACGTTTCAGAATGATAGGTATGCTCATGCTCTTCGTCAATGACGATAAGCCCCAAGTTTTCAAAAGGTGCAAACACGGCAGAACGAGGCCCAATGATAAGACTCACCGCACCATGAAGGGCAGATTGCCATATTTGAAAACGCTCTCCCGGGGTTAATCTGCTGTGTGTGACAGCGACAGCCTCACCAAAACGTGCAGTAAATAGATTCACCATTTGTGGTGTCAGTGCAATTTCAGGCACAAGTAAAATGGCCTGTCTGCCCCTTGCAAGTGTTTCTGCAATGGCGTGAAGGTACACTTCCGTTTTTCCGCTTCCTGTGACACCATGTAGCAAAATGGGCGGATTATTGGCACTGTCAAGGCTTTGGGTGATTTGATTCACAGCATGTTGCTGTTCAAGGGTCAAAATAATTTTAGGCATATCTTTTGTAGTTTTTGTCACTTTTTTGGCTCTTGTGGTGGGGAATTTTCCATTAGATTTCGCGCTGGGTGCAACACACCGCACACAAGCGGCAAGAGTTGTGTAGTATTTTTCTTTCATCCAACGTGCAAGTTTTAAAGTGTCAGGTCTGAGTACTGGAAAATCATCACAAGTACTGCGGATTTCCTTCACTTGCTCAATAGAAATATTGTCTGGCGGTGTATTGGTTAATTCAATGACATATCCGATTTTAAGCACGCCACCCTTGCCAAAGGGTACATACACGCGCATTCCAATATGCAGTGTATGACAAAGTGCTTGGGGAATAGCATAGTGAAATAAACGGTCAACATCACCATGCAACACATCAACACAAACCAATGCATATTTTTGATGATTAGTCGTCAAAAGGTTCCTCTGAGTCAAGCAGTGGTTCATCACTGTCTTCATATATGGCGAAATCTTCATCTTTTTCAAGTTCCTCGCCTAAATCGTCAGATGAATACGCACTGGTTGGGAAAATTTCATCATTGTCATCATCGTCAATGCTGTATCTGTCGGGTTTATAATCTTGTTTTAAATCTTCCCGCAGGTCATCTTTAGATAAAGTCGGCAAGCCACGGTAGCGATACTGGTCTTTAATCATGCGCTCATAACTACCGTCTAATAAATCTGCTTGTACACGAACACGTAATTTGCCTTCGCTCATTTCTTTCACTGCGATACTGACTGCACGGTCACTTGGCGCATAGGTGAGTGCATTTGCACCGTCTGTAAGCTGGCGCGCACGTTTTGCCGCGGCAAGTACAACCGTATAACGGCTGGTCACACGATTGTCAAGATTGTCGCTTTGTTTGATGACATCCATAAGTTCTGAATAAGATGGTCTTAGCATTTTTTTACTCCTGTTCTTAATTTGAAAATTTTTGAATTTCTTTTTGGCAACGTTTTGGTTTGAGCCGCTCTGCCAAAACAATCGCATCAATTTTTTCAAGGGCAGTGGCAATACTATCATTGATGACCAAATAGTGATATTGGTCAATGGTTGACACTTCTTCCATGGCTTTTTTCAGTCTTGCATCAATGGTGACGAGGTCTTCTGTACCGCGCCCGCGCAGGCGGCTTTCCAATTCATCAATGGTGGGCGGCAGAAGAAATATAAGCACAGCTTGTGGGAACTTTTCCCGCACTTGCAATGCACCATATACTTCTATTTCTAACACAACGACTTTGCCGTTGGCGATTTGTTCCTCAACATAACCTCGTGGTGTGCCATAGTAATTGTTGACATAAACAGCATGTTCTAAAAGGGCGTTTTCCGCTCTCATTTTATGAAAGTTCTCTTCAGATGTGAAAAAATAATCACGCCCATGAACTTCTCCGACTCTTGGCTGGCGTGTAGTGACTGAAATAGACAATGCATAACCCTTTTCAGGGTCAAGTTCTCTCACAACCGTACCTTTTCCTGACCCAGAAGGCCCAGATATTATAACCAGTAATCCGTCCATTCTAATATTATGCTTCGGAGGTATCGGTCGATGGATTGCCTGAGTCAATTCTTGCGGCAATGGTTTCTGGTTGAAGCGCAGAGAGGATAAGATGTCCGCTGTCTGCATAAATGACAGCACGGGTTTTCCGCCCTTGGGTGGCATCAATAAGCACTTGTTTTTCTTTTGCTTCACCAACACTACGCTTTACAGGCAGAGAATCATTGCCAACAATGGCTACAATACGCCCCGCAGGTACAGTATTGCCAAATCCTACGTTAATTAGTTTAAAAGCTCCGGTCATTTTAGATACACTCCTTTTATTCAATATTTTGTACTTGTTCACGGATTTTTTCTATGAGGCTTTTAAGTTCTACCACAGATTTTGTGAGTTGAATGTCAGCAGATTTTGAACCAATGGTGTTGGCTTCTCTATTCATTTCCTGTACTAAAAAATCCATTTTGCGTCCAATGGCATGTCCTTCTTCTAATATGGTTGTAAATTGCTCTAAATGGCTTTCCATCCGCGCAAGTTCCTCACCAATATCACTTTTGTCAGCAATCAGCGCAAGTTCTGTCAATAACCGTCCGTCATCAGTGTTTCCACCGAATTTTGCCATAAGCTCGTTTATTCGGTCTTTTAGGCGGTTGGATTGTTCGGCAATATGTTTTGGCAAGCGTTTGCGGATGTCTTCCACAATTTCAGAAATTCTGACATGGTGATTTTGCATGTCCTTGACCAATGCCGCGCCTTCGGTTTCACGCATGCCGTTAAATTGTTCTAAAGCAAGGTCTAAGGCTTCTGATAAGTTTTCCCAAATTTCGTTCCTTGCCGCTTCGGAACTGAGTGCAGACTCATATCTGTCAAATACAATAATTTCAGGTACTTTTGCCATCAGTTCCAGTGCAGTGCCTGTTGGCAATTCACCTAAGCGGTACCGTTTGTTTAGGCGGCTTAATGCGTCCATGTACGCGTCGGCGTGAAGTTCGTTTACATGGACTGTCATGTCGTCATGGGTATAGCTTTCAAAGTTTACCCACACGTCCACTTTGCCCCGTGCAATATCTTTTGCCAAACGGTTACGAATACGGTCTTCAAAGGGATTTAAAAATCGGGGTGCTTTAATGGAAAAATCACTAAAACGATGATTTACCGATTTCATTTCAATTTTAAAACGGCGGCTGTGCAGAAAGCACTCGCCTCTGCCAAAACCTGTCATACTACGCGCCAAAGCGTATCAACTCCTACATAAATTTAGTGGGGATTCTACCCCAAAGCCCCCTCATGACCTATTATCGTATCTGCTTTTACGCCTTTTTTCCGGCGCATAACGATTATAGTTACGGGCACGGCGGCTTACTTTTACAGCCACTGTCAGCCCAAAAATACCAAAAGCTATTCCAATAAATCCAAACCAATAAGGCAAAGCTTGTGATGTGAAAATATTGCCAAAAACTCTAGCCAAATGATAATCCATGTCACTATCAAAAGTACGTTCATAAACTGCCCGCCCTGCCAAAACAGGGGCTTCAAATAGCAAGTTCCCTTCTGCAAAGTAGGCAATACTGCCCACAACTGCGCCATCTTCAATGGGTGCGCGGAGTGTTGGATAGGGTGCGTCTTCAACCAACAATAATGAATCAAATGTAATCGTGCTGGTCACATGCTCATGTTCCCAGTGACTAAGCAAAGATGTATGTCCTGTACTTGAAATGATGTCTAACATGTATGCATCACCAAGCCGCGGGTTCTCAATGGGTACGGTGGATAGTAATTGTTCATCGTACATTATTTCTCTAAAACTGAAATTGTGAAAGCCAAAATCTATTAACTGTCTGGTATCCTGCCAGCGTTCAATATCATTTCCGCCCATGACGACGGAAACAAGGGACAATCCATTATGATAAGCTACCGCCGCAAAACAATGCCCTGCCGCATTTGTAAAACCTGTGCGTGCCCCCATGATATACGGGTGTCCATGGATATTTCCCGGGAGCATTAAATTCGTGTTCACTAGGGAATAATGCCGCCCTTGTCCATCTGGATGAAACCGCCCTTCAAGCCCATCACCTTCAAAAATCTGCATTCCTGCCATGGTTGCCAGTGCTTCATTTTGCATAAAAGCCCGTGTAATTAACGCCATGTCATAAGGAGTGGAAAAATGCTGTTCACTATGCAGTCCATAAGGGTTATTGAAATTGGAATTGTTTGCATCAATACTGCGTGCTTGCGCCATCAAAAGTGCGGAAAACGCGCGCTTTGTCGTATCATCGTATTGAATATTTTGATTGCCTTCTTGCTGACGAATAACATTTACTGCTAAAATACGCCCTGCTTCATTGCTGGAACGAATAATCAATGCTTTCAGCAACATCCGCACGGTAATGGCTTCACCTTCAACATGCAATCCAATTGCAAACCCAGCTGGCATGTTGCGAATTTCTGGCCCAACAATAATGATGTCATCTAAATGTAAATATTCCATGACAACCAAGGCTGTAAGCATTTTTGACATGCTGGCGGGATACATCCGTTCATGTTCGTTGCGGGCGTACAATACCCGTCCAGTACTTTCTTCCATTAAAACAAAGGCAGGAGAATCTATAGGTAAAGGGGCGGCATTCACCACCATAGTTGACATTATCATCAACACAGAAACTAAAATTGCAAAAACTCTACGCACTACGCAAATTACCTCATAATCTTTCTTCTTGGAAATCGTCATTTAAGTATAACAAAATCTATAGGGAATGCAAGAAAAGAATGCAAGAAAAAAGCACCTTAGTTCATCATAATCAAGGTGCTTTAAATCATTGGCTATGCATACTTATAAACTTTTTTCATTTTCCAGAAGAAAAATATTGTCATGATAATGCCTAAGACTTCTGCTGTTGGTATGGCTGCCCACACACCATAGAGTCCAAAAAAGTGTGGAAGGGTTAAAAAGGCAATGGAAATAAAAATCAGCGTCCTAAAGAATGAAAGGACAGATGATACAATTCCATTGTTTAGTGCAGTAAAAAACATAGAGCTAAAGGCGTTAAAGCTCATGAGGATGAAACTTGCCGCAATAAACAAAAAGCCTGTGCGTGCCATGTTGTGAATGGGTGTATCTATGGGAACGTCATAAATGCTGATGAGTACATCCACAGACAAGACTGCCAACACAACAGATATAACGGAAATGACACCAATCAAGCGTAAACTATTAACATAAACTTTTTTTAGATTGTCTGTATCATTTTTACCAAAGTTATAACTGATGATTGGCATAACACCCGACGCATAGCCAATAAATAATGAAGAGAAAATGCCCATGCCTGCAAACATGATACCTGCCGCGGCAACTGCTTCATGACCTTCTAAATCTAGCAAAATATTGTTCATTAAAATAGAAGTAATGCTAATTGAAATCATTGTAACCATTTCAGACGCGCCATTGATACAGGTTCTGCCTAATGCGTGTAAATCTAATCGGGGACGTACAAAATGCAAGCTTCCTTTACGGTTAAATATGAAAAACGTAAGCCCAACAATTGCAGACAATGAATATCCAATACTTGTGGCAAAGGCGGCACCTTGTAATCCCATATCCATGACATAAATAAACAAAAAGTTTAACCCTGCACTTGTAGACCCACCCAAAAATGCAGTGATTGCACTATAATGCGCCTTGCCTGCGGTAATTAAAAACTGTTGAAAAACCATGCCCAGTACAATAAGAGGCAAGAAGTATAAAAGTGGCAACATGTAACTGAGTGCCATCTGATGAATATACTCGTCTGTACCCAAAATACTGAGTATAAAATCGGGGAATATAATGCCAATGGCGGCAATAGATGTGGCTAAAAGAAATGATATTAATGTAATAAGACTGAAATTTTCTTTTGCTTCTTGTGCTTTTCCCTCACCGATTTTTTTTGCGATAAGGGCGTTTCCTCCAACACCCAGCATGAAACCGATTGCCATGACAAAACCTAAAAACGGGAACACAATACTCACTGGAGCAAGGGCATTTGGGTCAATAAGCCGTGATACAAAAATGCCGTCAACTATCCCAAATGTACTCATAATAAGAATGGACATAATCGTAGGCAGTGAGAATTTTAAAAGATGTGTCCATGTTGGTATTTTGGCGATACTTTCATTGGCTGTGGGTGTGTTTTCATCGTGCATACACATGACTCTCCTCAAAATGTGATGAGTGGGAAGCATACTGTATCACTAAGATTTTGTCAACTAATAGAATAAAACTTTGCCTTTCTACACTATCTATGATATAATCATTGTCTTGACAAATTTATAAACAGAAAGGATGGTGAAATAATGAAAGCGGCTATCCATCCGAAATACTTTGATGCGCAAGTACGATGCAACTGCGGCAATGAGTTTGTAACAGGCTCTACGAAAGAAAGCATCCACGTTGAAGTATGTTCTAAATGCCATCCTTTTTACACGGGTTCCCAAAAGCTTATGATTGAAGCTGGCGGGCGTGTAGAACGCTTTAAAAAGAAATATCAAAGAGATTAGTTATAAAAATTTTTGCAGAACAGGGAAACCTGTTCTTTTTTACAATGACATTTGTACAAGGTGGGGGTGTTGACCATGGCTGACAGGGCGAAAATAAGGATGAGGCTAGACGATGTTTACATTGGCATGACGCTGGCAGAAGCCGTGTACATCACTCTCGGTGGCAACAATATGATGGTTGCCCGCAAAGATGCAATTGTAGACGCTGTAACAATGAGTCAGTTGAAAAAGTTTGAGGTTGCATGGGTATATACCTATGCGACCTATGGGTCAAGTGCAAGTGCCGCCCCAGTGCCTGACGAGGATTTGAATGAAAAACCTACGGTTAAGCCGTGGACAACCCCCGGCATGATTAAACCTGCGCTGGAGAAAGATGTATGTACGGCAGCATTAGATTCCATCCGCGACTTATTTACTGCTTTACAATCCACAGGTGAAGATGTGAATTTAAAAACGACCTATTCAACTGTAAGCAATTTTAATCAAGCACTCTATCGTCTTGTACCTGAAGTTTTACGGCATTCTTCAGACCTTCACATTCAAAATCTTAAAGTGATTGAAGACCTGCCATATCATCATTCATTAAGTGTGGCTATATTATCTATTGCTACAGGCAGGGTTTTAGGTTTTGACGTTGCACGGTTATTAAAGTTGGCACGCTGTGCCATTCTGCATGATGTGGGCAAACCCTATGTTCCCCTAAGTATCACAGGCAAAAAGGGAAAACTTAGCCCAGAAGAATATGCAATAATGAAGGAACATCCAGTCATCGGTGCATTGAATCTAAAACGCAAGGGCTTTGGTGATTTGGAACTGTGGAATGGTATCATGTTTCACCATGAAAAAGTGGATGGAAGCGGGTATCCGAAAGGGCTTACAGATAAGGAAATTCCCATTTTTAGCAAAATAATTGCGGTGGCAGACACTTATGAAGCCATTACATCACACCGCCCTTACCGCCCTCCAATGAATCCTGCCGATGCCTTTGACTTAGTGAGCAGTGAAGTTGGTAAATCTTTTGACTTTGACATTGTTGAAGCATTTTCAAAACATTTAACTTTTTACCCTGTAGGCAGTGCTGTAGGACTTTCTGACGGGCGTGTTGGTGTGGTAGTAAACTGTGATAATGTTCGTCGCCCTACAATAGAAATACTGTCTACAGATGAAATGGTAGACCTTGCAGATATCAAAAATTTAAGCCTTGCTATTACAGACATAATATCTGCTTCTTAAAAGTAAAGACCTCCTATCGCAGTGACTGCGGCAAGAGGTCTTTTTTTATCATTCGATACTTAGATAGCGTGGTGGGTAAATACTGCAATAGAGCAGGTTGGAATAACGCAAACTGCGCCAAGGGGATTTCCGCCCCAGAATCCGCCGCATCCGCAACCACAATCATTTTGGATACCCATTGGGGTCATGCAGTCGGTACATGCACTGCCTACTGGGCAAGATGGTGGTGCGCCAATGTCGGCAAGAAGCCGTACACAGTTGCAATCTACAGACAATAATACGCCTGTAAAGCCACTGCCTGAAAGTCCGCCACTTGTGGTGAAAATTGTGACAGTTTGACCGATATGTCTCACCATACTGTCAACTAGACATCTTAAATGTTCTGACATGATATAAGCCTCCTAAAAAAAATCCTAGAATTTTTCGAGTTTGTACACTCTTGATGACATCTTATGGAGGCATGACTGAAATGGTGCATCATTATTTTTAAGATTTTACAATAAAATATTATTCCTTGGGTTTCATTGTGGGGAAGAAAATAACATCCCTTATTGAAGTTGAATTTGTTAAAAGCATAATCAGGCGGTCAATGCCCATACCCAGCCCACCTGTAGGCGGTAGACCATACTCCACTGCGGTTAGAAAATCCTCGTCTGAGGGCGCGGCTTCTTCGTCTCCGGCTTTGCGCATGGCTTCTTGGTGCATAAAGCGAGCGCGCTGGTCAATGGGGTCATTAAGCTCTGAAAAAGCGTTGGCAAATTCACGTCCTACAATGAATAACTCAAAACGCTCTGTATATTCAGAATTTCCAGGAATCCGCTTTGCAAGGGGTGAAATTTCCACAGGGTAATCCAATAAAAATGTTGGTTGAATGAGATGTTCTTCGGCAAATGCGTCAAAAAACGCCGCAAGAATATCACCCTTGCCGTGGCGTTGTTCAAAGTGAACATTATGCTGTTTTGCTATCGCACGGGCTTCTTCAAGGGTTTCAATTTTGTCAAAATCAACATGGGCATATTGACGCACTGCCTCAACCATGGTTAACCTTGCGAAAGGTTTTGAAAGGTCTATCGTATGTTCCCCATAGGTAATCACTGCTTTACCTTGAACTTCCATGGCGGCATAACGAATCAGTGATTCAGTCAGTTCCATCATACCATGATAGTCTGTATAGGCTTCATAAAGTTCTAGCATTGTAAACTCTGGATTATGCTTTACACTCATGCCCTCATTGCGGAAGCAACGCCCCAGTTCATAAACACGCTCTAATCCGCCAACAATCAAGCGTTTTAATGGAAGTTCCAGCGCGATACGCAAGTACATATCTATATCCAGTGTATTGTGGTGTGTCATGAACGGGCGGGCAGTTGTGCCGCCTGCAATGGTTTGCAAAACAGGCGTATCTACTTCAAGATAGCCGCGTCCGTCTAAGAATGAACGAATGGCTTTCATGATGGCGGTACGCTTAATAAATGTATCTTTAATTTCAGGATTAACAATAAGGTCTACATAACGTCTGCGGTATCTGGCTTCTGTATCTTTTAACCCATGATATTTTTCAGGCAAAACATGTAAGCTTTTAGACAACAGCGTAATTTCAGCCGCTCTGACGGAGATTTCATCTTTTTGTGTTTTAAAAACTTCGCCAGTGATACCTACAATATCGCCAATATCATATTGCTTAAAATCAGAGTAAGCATTATCACCAATATTTTTCCCGCTGATGTAGGACTGAATGCGCCCATTACGGTCTTGTATGTCTATAAATGACGCTTTTCCCATAATACGCTTGGACATGACACGCCCTGCAATACCTACGGTTTTACCTTCAAATTCGGCAAACTTTTCTTGAATGTCATTGCTATGGGCAGTGACTTTATATGTCATTTGTACAAATGGGTCTTTACCTTCTGCTTGCAAGGTTTCAAGTTTCTCCCGTCTGATTCTAAACTGCTCGTATTCTTCTTGAGGGGTTGATGGGGTTAAATTTGTGTTTTCTTCCATTTTCAGCTCCTGAATGTTTATACAATGTCTAAAATTTTGTATTGAAATTGTTTGTTATTTGGTGCATCTACAGTAATAGTGTCGCCAAGTTTCCGTGAAAGTAGTGCCACACCTAGTGGTGATTCATTGGAAATACGCCCTGCCAGTGGGTCGGATTCTGTTGAACCAACGATTAAATACTCTACCTCTTCATCAAACTCAATATCCAATACTTTCACTTTACTGCCAATGCTGATACTATCTGCGTCAAGCTCATCTTCGTCAATAACATCTGCATTACGAAGCATTTTTTCAATCACTGTGATACGGTTTTCAATTTCTGCTTGCTCTTCTTTTGCGGCATCATATTCTGCATTTTCAGAAAGGTCACCTTGGGCGCGGGCTTCCTTTATTTTGCCTGCAACATCTTTACGGCGTACCACTTTCAAATGCTGTAGCTCTTCTTCAAGCTTTTTTAAGCCTTCAAATGTCAAAACGGTCTTTTTGTCTGCCATTATAAAATACACTCCTTAAATAGAAATAAAGCAGGCTAATAGGCCCGCTGAAATTATAAAGTCTGTTCTACATGTGAAAATTATACAGTTTTTCTAAGGAAAAGTCAATGAAAAGTCACATTAGGCAGTTTTACTGCCTCTGCTTGCAAAGTCATCATTATAATAATATTATGTAATCTGATAAAGTCTAAGACAGTGAGGCACTTGATTATGAAAGCATTTGGCGTATTGTAATTGCTTTTGAAGAGGTGTAAAACATGATTGATGATAAAAAAGTCCCGGAAATAAGGTTCATAGGATTTGCAGAGCCGTGGAAAATGTGTACATTAGGCGAACTTGGAAATGTGATGATGAACCGCCGAATATTTAGAAATCAGACAACAGAGTTTGGTGATATTCCTTTTTATAAAATTGGTACATTCGGAAGCAGAGCAGATGCATTTATTTCAAAGGAACTCTTTAATGAATATAAGTCAAAATATCCATATCCTAAAATTGGTGATTTATTGATTTCCGCAGCAGGAAGTATTGGCAAAGTTGTTGAATATAAAGGTGAGGATGCATATTTTCAAGACTCAAATATCGTTTGGTTAAGCCATGATAAGCAGATTATAAGCTCCTTTTTAAAACAATTTTATACTGTTGCAAAGTGGGACGTGTTAGAAGGTAGCACACTTAAAAGGCTTTATAACAAAGACATTTTGGAAATGATAATCCATTTACCTGCAATAGATGAGCAAACTATCATTGGTAGCTTTCTTCGCGTTCTTGATGAGACTATTATCCTTAAAAGACAGCAATACGAACAAACGGCAAACATCAAAAAATCCATGCTTGAAAAAATGTTTCCCACAAAAGGTGCAGATATGCCAGAAATTCGCTTTGATGGATTCGCTGAACCATGGAAAAAACGAAAACTGGGAGAACATACAAAGTTAATCACTAAAGGAACGACACCAAAAGATAAATCTGGTCATGGCAACATTAACTTTATTAAAGTTGAAAACATTATAAATGGACAAATCATCCCTGTTTCCCGCATTACTGTAGACGAACATGAAAATTATTTGAGCCGCTCTAAACTAGAAGAAAATGATATATTGTTTTCGATTGCAGGCACATTAGGACGCACAGCATTGGTTTGCAAATCCATACTTCCGGCAAATACAAATCAAGCACTTGCCATAATCCGCGGCTATGATTTTGATATACAGTTCTTACTTGTGTCACTTAACGGCAGTATGGTTGTTGAGTACTTACAACGGAATCCAGTGGTAGGTGCGCAACCAAACCTTTCCCTTGCTCAAATTGGTGATTTAACGATTTGGACACCTAGTAAAACCGAGCAAATCGCCATAGGAAACTTTTTCCTTAATCTTGATGCATTGATAGAAACCCAAAGGCAAGCACTCGAAAAACTCCAAAATATCAAAAATGCTTGCCTTAGCAAATTGTTCGTATAGAAATCTACGAATATTTTATAAGCACTATAATCTATCCGATATTGGAAAATCCTTAAAAAAACCGCGTATCCAATCATCCCAAGCAATATCTATTGACTTGTCTAGTGCAAATTCTTTTTGAGAAGAAGCTGTGGTAAATGTAAGCTCGTCATTTTCGTAAACGAGGTTTAAAAAAAGCGCAGCAGCATTTGTATGTAACGTTTCTGCATTTGCACGGGAAAATACAATTTTCATGTGTTTTGGCTTGGCAGATAATTTTAAAATTTCAAAAATCATTGGACGCAGTTCACCCCATGTGGTGGGTGGGTTTGCTTCAATGGAAATATGCGTTGCAGCAGATATCTCTACTGTACGCACTTCAAATGCATCAAGTATTTCTTCACGCACCATTTTTCCCATAAAGTTTTTTACTGCCGACTTATCCATTGCTAATGCTAACATTTCATCACCTTCAATGATTTTATCATAGATTTGCGTTATAATAAACAAAAAATAGGAGGTATCTGCATGAATAATCCACTACTCTATCCGTATCCTTCATCACGCACTGCTCATTATGCCCGCAAAGGCATGGTTGCCACGTCACAGCCTTTGGCGGCACAGGCGGGTTTGCAAATTTTGCAAAAAGGCGGTAATGCCATTGATGCAGCCATTGCCACTGCGGCTTGTTTAACCGTTGTTGAACCCACATCTAATGGTATAGGCGGTGATGCATTTGCCATCGTATGGGCAAAAGGGGAGCTTCACGGGCTAAATGCGTCTGGACGCTCACCAAAAAATATCTCTATAGAAAAAGTAAAAGCTTTAGGGCATGAAGCCATGCCAAAACTAGGATTTACACCAGTCACCGTCCCAGGCGCACCTGCCGCATGGGCAGAATTGTCAAAAAGATTCGGCAAGCTTAGTTTAGCCGAATGTTTAGCTCCCGCCATAGAATATGCTAGAAATGGTTATCCCATATCTCCTACAGCAGGCAAGTTTTGGGAGCGTGGGATGGCTTCATATAAAAAAGCTTTTGGTGACCGTGAAGTTTTCAAACCCTTTTTTGAAACTTTTGCACCAAATGGCAATGCGCCAAAAATAGGTGAGTTATGGCAATCAGAAGGTCATGCATCCACTTTAGAAGAAATCGCTGAAACGAACGCAGAGAGTTTTTACAAAGGTCGTCTAGCCCAAGCAATTTCTGATTTTTCTGCAAAACACGATGGCTTTATCACTGCCGAAGACTTATCCGAATATGCACCCGAATATGTAAAACCAATATCTGCGAATTATCGTGGTTATGACGTATGGGAAATTCCGCCGAATGGACAAGGCTTAGTGGCACTGATTGGGCTGAACATTTTAAAAGGATACGAATTTACTACACGTGACTGTGTTGAAACTTATCATAAGCAATTTGAAGCGATTAAACTAGCCTTTGCCGTTGGTAAGGAAACGATTACTGACCCTGAATTTATGAACATAAAAACAGAAACACTCTTATCCGACAGTTTTGCAGAATTTTTGCGCAAAAAAATAACACCTGTTGCTGCCTTGCCACAAGCATATCTACCACCCAAAAGTGGAACAGTATATCTTGCCGCCGCAGACGATGAAGGCAATATGATAAGTTTCATTCAAAGCAATTACATGGGCTTTGGCTCGGGCATTGTCATTCCCAATACAGGAATCTCTTTGCAAAATCGTGGTGCAGATTTTAGTTTAGACCCCAACCATGCCAATGCATTGGCTGGCGGTAAGCGCACCTATCACACAATAATCCCTGGATTTTTAACAAAAGCAGGTATTCCCATTGGCCCATTTGGAATCATGGGTGGCTATATGCAACCCCAAGCCCATGTACAGGTGTTAATGAACATAATCGACTTCGGTTTAAATCCTCAAGCTGCCCTTGATGCGCCCCGCTGGCAATGGCTAAACGACAAAAAATTTGAAGTAGAACGTGGATTTCCCGCTTACATTGTAGAATCGTTAACGCATAAAGGTCATAGTATAACCATGCCGATAGAAAGCGGAAGTTTTGGGCGAGGACAGATTATTTTCCGAAACCCGGAAAACGGCGTGCTAGTAGGGGGAACAGAACACCGTACCGATGGTACAATTGCCAGCTGGTAAATTTACTGTGAAAAATATTCGTGATGAAATGTCTCAAACCGTCGTGAAATATTTGCAAAAGTAGAAGACCCACCAACCGGCCCTTGATATAGATTTGATAAAATCACCAGAATATATGGCGAATCGGCATAAACAATAGCCATTTCATGAAAAGATGGTTGCGCCCAGCCATATTTACTGGCAACAGGATAATTTGCTTGTACAAGTGTCATATTGGTGTTTAGTAAGTCTGAACGGAAAAGTTCAGTATATGCACCATCTGACTCTAAGTAGGCATGAACAGCGTGCATCCACAATCCTGCATCTCGGGCTGTTACATTCGCTCCTGTCAAATTTCGTACAAGACTTTCATCCACACCTATTTCCCTTACAAATTCCAAGAAGCCAGTCAATCCATATTCTCGTACCAGTATCCGAAACGCCACATTGTCACTATACCGAATGGAATAATACAAAAGCTGGCGTGTCGTAAACTGCGTACCAAAACTATATCGTGTTCTCATTCGCCCTGTGCCTTCACGATAATCGCTTGGATTAAAGGTGTGGATGCGGTCTAAATCCAGCAATCCCCGTTCTGCCAAAACATAAAGATAGAGCGCGTGTTGGATTTTATTAAGTGATGCGGAAGTAAATACCCTATCCGCATTGTACATATAAGTAAACCCAGACTCAATATCCATATAAAACACTGCAACAGAGTTACCAAACCGTTGCAAATGTTCATCAAGGCTTGATGTTGGTGGTCTAAATGCTAAATCAACCCACAAAGCCCCTGTCCACATGTCAACTAACCGCCACGACCCTTGTGCGTCCAAAATCGTGACTACTTGGGGCGAAATAGTTGCAACACTTTCTCTGTCATTTATTTGATAGTACATTCCTGTTTCACGAGGAACAAAAACTCTGTTGCCTGCTAAGTACACCCAGCCCAAGTTATTGTCAAGTAAAACGCGTCCCCACCCATCTTCTGTTCTCTCAAGTATGTCTACGTATTGAGGTTCAAAAGTCTCCAAAATCTCTGCCATAAAAGAGGGTGTTTCATAAACAAAAAATATGAGTGGAATAAAGTGTAAGGAAGCGTCTTCTATAATATCTTCGGCTTCTTTCGCAGAAACAGTATCATCTGGGATATAAGTAATGACTTCTGATGTAGGCATTTCAACTTCAATAGCGTGGACAAGTTGTTGTTCCGTAAAATCAAAACGCTCAACCCCATCCGCACCTATAAAGAGAATGCCCATCAAAAACGATAGAAATAAAAATCTTTTAAAAATATCCATTTACATTCACCCTAGGACAGTTTTCGACAAGTATATCATAAACTTAGACAAATAAAAACAACGTTCCATAAAATACATGTAACGTTGTCAATGATAATTTTGTTCAAAATCTTTTTTCTCTTAAAGAAATTCCAATTGACAAAAAAATTTTTTTACATTATTATGTTACTCATAATCTGCATGTGAGGTGTAAGAGGCATGGAACTAGATATTATATACAACCAAGATTGCATATTGGGTATGAAGGAAAAAATAGCAGACGAAGTTATTGATTTAATTATCGCAGACCCTCCTTATTTTAAAGTCGTTGGCGAAAAATGGGACTATAAATGGCGTGTGGAAGACGATTATCTAGAATGGTCAAAGGAATGGATTTTTGAAGCCGTGCGAACATTAAGAAAGGGCGGAAGTTTTTATCTTTTCGGATATTTTAGAATGCTATCCAAACTTTTATCTATTTTGGAAGCCGCGGGATTATCGTTAAGACAGCAAATAATCATTGACAAAGGAATAAAAGCTGTTTCGGGTAGGGCAACCAAGAATTACAAAATGTTCCCAAATGTCACAGAAAGTGTTTTATTTCTTTACAAAGACCCTAAACCTTTTGTGCGTTCACTATTAAAAGACAGGCAGAAAAAAAAAGGCATGAAGGCGAAAGAAATCAATGAGCGATTGGGCGTTAAATCAAACGGCGGCGGAATGTGGAGTATTTACACAGGCGATAATATTTGTGAACAACTGCCAACCAAAGAATACTGGGGAAAATTAGAGCAAATTCTCGACTATAAATATCCCTACGAAGAAATTTCAATCACATACAATCCGCAGGTTGGGTTTACAGATGTTTGGAATGATATTGATTTTTATGAAGAAAAAAACCGTTGTCATCCCACGCAAAAGCCGCAAAAACTAATTAGGCGGCTAATACAGGCAAGTAGTAATTCAAACGATATTGTGTTAGACCCGTTTATGGGGAGCGGTTCTACAGCAATCGCTTGCACAGATGAAAACCGACAATTTATTGGTTTTGAAATTGACCCTGATTATCATTTATCTTCAATTGAACGGTTGCGACATTTTTCGGAACTGCAACAAATGAAAACAAGTATGTAATCCCAATGATTACATACTTGTTTTTTTATTTTCATTCAAAATCGCTAAAATATCTTTTTATTTCATCTGGAATATGCTTCTCTCTGCTTTTGATTAGCGGCAGATAAATATTAGACGCGAGCGTATTGCATACTTGAAGGGAAGGAATGTCGTACAATCTCCTATTTTTATCAAAAAAATTTATGAGTTCATTTTTACTGAGGTTTTTAGAAAGTTTTACGTTAAATAATGAATCTATGCTTTTTTGCAAAGCTTCTTTCGTCAAGGTCGTTGCGCGGCTAAACTCACGTAATGAAGAAAACTCATCAATGTATGTGTTGCCAAGTGTCGGAAAAATTATGGTTTCAATTTTGTTGTCATGCCTTATTTTTGAACGATAAATCAGTTCGGGGCATGTTAAATAAAATTTTAATGAATGTGGCCACATATTAAATGGTGCTTTTGAAACTGATGATGCACGGATATTTAAGAAATAATCAATCATACAATACGCAAAGCCTTCGCTTTTCGAGTTTACTTTCCATATTGAAGCGATAATATTATTGTTTTCTGTATCATGTATTTTTTCAAATTCAAAAAGCACAAAATAATAAAATTTCGGAATTAAGATTTTTGCAAACTCATCATCATTGCGAATACTGATTAACCATTTTGAATCATCTTTACGCTCAATTTCATTTGAGTTACATACTGCACACACTGTTTCCAAAGAGGAAACAATATTTCTGCAATTTTTACACGCGCCAAGTTGGTCAACCCGGTAGCATGTCTTTATTTCGGCGTGTTCAGTGGGTGAAAGTATTAAATCATATCCTCTTGCGCCCGATTTTCCGCCGCGAAAACCCGTAACAACACTTACCAAGTGCTGACCGATATATCCCATTCGGGCTTGCGGTGTTTGATGGGTTATATTCGACCAGAAATTAACCCCACGCCGCAAATTTATGTATAGCTCTTCTATTAGCTTTTCAGAAGTCTCAATTGTCCCAAGTTCATATTGCTCACCCATAATACTTTAACTCCTTAAAAAAATCATTCCATGTGAGTTCAAGTGCCGAAATAATTTTATCCAATGATTTTAAAGATATATTTCTTGCGCCACTTTCAACACCCGCCAAAAAAGTGCGGTCAATGCCTGCTCTTAAAGCCAATTTTTCTTGGCTCAAATTTAATTGCAGTCGAACTTCTTTTATTCTACTTCCAACTGCATTTGTAATCATATCAACCACCTACCCATTTACTATAAATATCTTATTACATGGCATATAAGTCAACGGGATATGAGTAACAATGAAGTTTCATGATACAAAGTGAACATTCAATCAAGTATTAAGCCAATATTTGATTGTCGCTAAAAAGGTTTTTTTGACAATGCATGTCAAAAAAAAACCAAAATGGATTACTCTCGTCCAAAAACGAACACGAAGGATGCCCTGTTTTGGGGCATCCTTTGCCCTGGTGATATACTAAAAAAGTGGACACGGAATAAAAAAAGCAATAGTATAAAAGAAGACAAGAGAGGAGTTGAATTTTATGACCACAGTAACGCCAAAATATGTTGGAGATTTCAAGAAATCAATAGTGAGCCTTCATCAGAGTGGTAAAAGCCTAAGTGAACTATCCCGTGAATATGGCGCATCGGTAAGTA